>Ga0308419_1000029_pt1 | contig 116855 bp, 102 predicted proteins | sample HotsprSampleMS50_FD_203674 | JGI IMG/M metagenome (GOLD analysis project Ga0308419, IMG submission 203674) | Hot spring phototrophic mat microbial communities from Mushroom Spring, Yellowstone National Park, Wyoming, United States - 20090730_MS50 ... | reverse complement strand
CCGCGAGCGTGAAAGGCGCGGAGACGCCGGCGTTCGGTTCGGGCAGGATGGCGATCGGCACGCCGGTCTCCACGGTCTCGATGATCTGCTCCAGCACCCCCTCCTCCCACCAGAGCGGGCTGGTGGGGGAGACCTGGGTGATGGCGTAGACCTGCCGAGCCAGATCCCCCCGGAAGGCACGCTGCAGCATCCGGATGATGGCCCGGTTCACCTCTGGGCGGTCGGTGGAGTAGTAGATCGGCTTGCGGCTGTGCTGTATGCACGCCCGGACGCCGTAGAGCAGCGTGGCCGCCGGGAGGGGAACGTCCTGCGGCATGACAGGGATGCCGATCATGTCGATGTTGTCCAGCAGCTCGCACAGATGCGCGAACTGCTCCACGTCGCGCACGGTGGAGGGCCGGGTCTGGCCTGTTTCGCTGTCCACCCAGAAGATGGCGTTATGGCCGGCCGCGACGCGCGGTGTCCCGTCTCCCAGGACGAACGCCGGCTCCCCGTCCCGCCCGAACACCTCGAAGCTGCGCGGGGTGCTGGCGATGGCATCCTCGACGCTGCCCCGCGGAAACCGGACGATGCCCGACTGAGTGTCCACCTCGAGGCCTCTGTCCGCGAGCAGCTGAAGCATGCGGGAGCTCTGCACCCGCACCCCGCAGGACGCCAGGATGTCCACGGTCGCCTCGTGGATGGCCGCGATATCCTCCGGCGACAGCACGCACATCGGCGAAAGGTTCACGAAAAGCAGCCCTCCTTCTCCCGCAGGTCAGGCCCGGCCTTCCAGATACTCGCGCACCCTGACCAGCGAATCGAGATGGTCCTGCATCGCAGGCTGGTACTCCAGGCCGAAGCAGCCTTCGTATCCGGTCTCTTCGATGGCCTTCAGGATGGCCGGATAGTTCAGCTCCGTTTCGAAGTGCTCGTGGCGGCCCGGCACTCCCGCCGAGTGGAAATGCCCGATGACATCCGCGTGACGCCGGATGCTGGCGATGATATTCCCCTCCATGATCTGCATATGGTACACGTCGTAGAGCAGTTTCAGGGAGGGGCTGCCGATGGCCCGCACGATCTGTGCGCCCTCGCTGGAGGAGTCCAGATAGTAGCCGGGGTGGTCCACGTGGGTGTTCAGGGGCTCAAGAAGCAGCGTGAAGCCGTTCCTCTCAGCGATCTCCGCTGCCGCGCCGAGCGCCTTCTCCAGATTGGCGCGCATCGCCGGACGCTCCAGACCGGGCACCAGGTTTCCGGTGCAGGTGATGGCTTTCGAGCATCCCGCGCGCTTCGCGAAGGCGATCACCTCTTCCGTGCGCTCCAGATACTTCTGAAGGTCGCGCGAGTCCACGGGAGAGCCGCCGAAGCTTCCGTCCGGCGCGTTCACCACCACATTGTTCAGCTCAACGCCGGCCTGCTCGCACGCCTGCCGCACGGCGTCTGCGTCTTTACCGGTGCCCGGAGGGCATCCGGAGCCGTCAAAGGTGGCGTCGTGGAACCAGAACTCCACGGCCCGGTATCCGGCCTGAGCGATCCGGGCGATCCGCTCCTCGGCCGGCAGGTCCGTGAAGACCATCTCCAGACAGACATCCAGTCTCCTCACCGTCTTTCTCCCCTCGAATGCAGCCGTTCGTTCCAGCCTGCCGGCCTCTGCCGCGAAGGCTCCCGGGCCGTGACGCCTTCCCGGTTGCTGCGTCCGGGCGCCGGCAGTCCGTCATCGCATCCGGACGGCCCTCCTCCTTCAAGACCGCCCACACTGCCTGCTTCCCGCTGCCCGCCGCCCAGCCCCTACAGAAGCGCTTCGGCCACCTTGCGGATGGCCTTTGCGGTCATGTCGCAGTCCTCTTCGGTCATCTGGGGAGGAATGTCCAGATGGATGGCCCGCGACAGGTAGGCGAGCGTGTTCGGGCACATGTCCTCGCTGTATTTCGGCAGCTCTCCCTTGTAGTAGGGGCAGGTGTACGGGCACCCGACGGGCGTCGTGCTGGCCATGTTGATGATGTGCTTCCAGTGGGCGTAGATGTGCCAGTCCGGAATCCCCTTGTCGAACACGCCCTTTGCTTCCACGCCCTCCGCCTGCAGGGCTTCGCAGAACGGCTGCACCTTCGCCGCATCGTCCAGCATGAACATCAGGCAGATGGCGGTGTCCCCCTGCTCGTCGTTCAGGCGCCGGAACGTGATGCCGGGAAGGCCGGCGATCTGATCTTTGATGCGCTTCTTGTTCCGGCGCATCCGCTCCAGCAGCCCGTCCAGTTTGGCAAGTTGAGCCAGCATGACGGCGCCGGTCAGCTCGCTCATCCGGTAGTTCTCGCCGACGAACAGCTCGCCCTTGTAGCGCTCCTCGCCGAACCGGTCCGGACGCCAGCAAGCCGCGGTATCGTGGTAGCCCATCAGGCGGTCGTAGATGAGCGGGTCGTCCGTGATGGCCATCCCGCCCTCTCCGGCCGTGATGATCTTGTGATACTGGAAGCTGAAGCAGCCCACATCGCCGAAGGTCCCCAGCCGTTTTCCCTTGTAGGAACCTCCGCAAGCCTGAGCCACGTCCTCGATCAGCTTCAGATTGTGCCGCCTGCAGATCTCCGTGATGCGGTCCATGTCGCAGGGGGCGCCCCGCATGTGCACTGCGATGACGGCCCTTGTCTGCGGGGTGATGCGCCGCTCGAGATCCTCAGGGTCCATTGTGAAGCTGTCGTCAATGTCGCAGATCACGGGGATGGCCTTGGCGGCCACGATGGCCGCACAGGAGGCAAAGAACGTGTAGCCGTTGACGATGACCTCGTCACCCGGACCCACCCCGCAGGCCACAAGGGCGCTGATCAGGGCGCTGGTGCAGGAGTTGACGGCAAGCGCATGCTTTGCCCCCATCTTCTCCGCGAACGCGATCTCCAGCTCGCGGACCTTGGAGGGATATTCCTCCGGGCCGTAGTAGCGGAAGAGGTACTTCCGCTCCAGCACCTCCAGCACCTGGGCCTTCTCCTCCTCCCCGATCTCCAGCCCGCCGGGGTACATCGGGATGGGGGGAGTTGTCTTGGCTTTCGGGCCTCCATGGATGGCAAGAGTCTCAGCCATTCTGTTGTCCTCTCCTCGTGCAGCAACCACCGGCCGGATCGCTTCCGGCCGCACAGGAATTCGGGAAGCTTGCCTGGAGGCGGCCCCCTCTGGCCTGCCTTCGAGAACGGTGCCGCGCTCCATCCGGCCCTGCGCCGGCTTCAGCAGATATTTTCCTCCGGTCGCAGGCGGTTTTCCTCCCTCGCGCAGGCAGGGTATCGCCGTCCTGCGCCGGGAACCTGTCCGCAGAACGCTTTGTTTGAAAGCGGAAAGCGGGAATGGTCCCGCAAAAAAGTGGAGATCGAACAGGAGGTCAGGAGCTGATGGATGCATCCAGAAACTCGCCTGTGACGGGCCTCGATATTGGTCTTCTGGCGGTCAGGGTGGCGCTCGGGGTGATGATCTGGGCGCACGGGGCGCAGAAGCTCCTCGGGTGGTTCGGCGGCAGCGGCCCCGGCGGTTTCGTTGACGCGATGGCCGGGATGGGCATCCCGGCGTTTCTGGCCTGGCTGGCCATCATCGCCGAGTTCTTCGGCGGGCTGGGGCTCATCTTCGGGGTCCTTCCGAGGCTGTCCGCTCTCGGCGTGCTCATCGTCATGATCGTCGCTGCGGTGAAGGTGCACGCTCAGCACGGCTTCTTTATGAACTGGTTCGGCGCAAAGCAGGGCGAAGGCTGGGAGTTTCACCTGCTGGCGGGCGCCATGGCCCTGCTGATCATGCTCGCCGGGCCCGGGCGCGTCTCGCTGCCGGACTTCGAGGGAAGGCTGCTGAAAAAGGCATAAAAGCCGGCCGCTTGACGAACGCGGCCGCTGCCCGTAGCATGTCCGGGGCGGCCGGCCTTCCGGCTGCCCCGGAAAGGGACTGTGCCGATGGTACTGGTGGCGGGCTTTCTGGCGGCGCTGGCGGTTCTTGCCGCTCTCATCGTTCTGTGGGGGATCGCCCTCTACAACCGGCTGGTCTCCCTGCGCAACAGGGTGGAGAACGCCTGGGGGCAGATCGATGTCCAGCTGCGCCGGCGCTTCGACCTGATCCCCAACCTGGTGGAGACGGTCACAGGCTATGCGGCGCATGAGAAGGAGATCTTCGAGAAGGTCGCCGAAGCGCGCGCCAGCATGATGCATGCCCGGACGGTGACCGATCAGGCGGAAGCCAACAACATGCTGACCGCCGCGCTCAAAAGCCTTTTCGCCGTGGCGGAAGCCTACCCGGACCTGAAAGCCAACCAGAACTTTCTGAGCCTGCAGAACGAGCTCGCCAACACGGAGCAGCAGATCGCACAGGCGCGGGAAGTCTACAATGACGCTGTCATGATGCTGAACACCATGACGCAGGTGTTCCCGGCGAACATCGTGGCCGGGTGGTTCGGCTTCCGCGCCAGGGATTACTTCCCGGTGGAGGAGGAAGCGCGCCAGCCTGTCAGGGTCAGTTTCTGACGGAAGCATTCCAGGGGATGAGCGAAGAGCAGTACAGACTCGAAACCTTCGAAAACCAGTTTCCCGGGCGGGAGTACCGCATCGAGATATCCTGCCCGGAGTTCACCAGCGTCTGCCCGAAGACGGGCCTCCCGGATTTCGGGACCATCGTCATCACCTACTGCCCGGACCGGCTCTGCATCGAGCTGAAAAGCCTGAAGTACTACCTGCTGAACTACCGCAACCGGGGCGTCTTCTACGAGCACCTGACGAACACCATCCTGGACGACATCGTCGCCGCCTGCCGTCCCCGCTGGTGCGAGGTGCGGGGTGAGTTTACCCCTCGCGGCGGTATCCGCACCACGGTGACAGCGCGCTACAACTGCTGAGAGCGAAAGCCTGCCGCCCGCCCCGGGCCGCCCGGGGAAGGGCGCGGGCAGTGTCGCGGCGAAGGCCTTTGCTGCCGTGAACCGGGGACGGACAACCTTCATCATCCTGATGCTTGCGCCGGCGGTGCTGCTGTACGGCGTCTTCGTCCTGTATCCTATGGCGCAGGCGTTCCATCTCTCCCTTTACCGGTGGAGCGGGCTGTCGGAAACGCGCCAGTTCGTTGGACTCGCCAACTTCCGGGAGCTGATTACGGAGGACCCGCCTCAGTTTCTGCGCTACCTTGGCCACAACGTCATCTTCCTGGCGGTCAGCGCGGTGGTGACGCTGCCGCTTGCGCTGTTCTTCGCCGTGGTGCTGGCCGGCCGAGTGAGGGGAGCAGGGTTCTTCCGGGCGGTCTATCTGTTTCCGAACGTCATCTCCGTGGTGGCGGTCGCCACCCTGTGGTATTTCATCTACGACCACGATTACGGGCTGCTGAACGCAGCGCTCAGGCTGGCCGGACTGGAGTCGCTGCAGAGGACCTGGCTGGGCGACAGCCGGACGGCCCTGTATGCCATCATCGCCACCAGCATCTGGGCCAGCCTGGGGTTCTACATCCTGCTGTTCTCCGCCGGGGTTCAGAACATCCCTCCCGCCTACTTGGAAGCGGCGGATCTGGACGGCGCGGGTTCCTGGCAGAAGTTCCGGCACGTGACGCTTCCGCTGGTGTGGGAGGTGTTCAAGCTGGGGGTGCTCTACCTGGTCATCCACGCCCTGAACCTGTTCGGTCTCGTCTACGTGATGAACCTGAACCAGCCGAACAGCGACACGGATGTCATCCTGACATACCTGTATCAGAAGGGGTTCGCGGAGAACGATTTCGGCTACGCGGCGGCAATCGCGAGCGTCGGGTTCGTCATCATCCTGCTCACGGTGCTGCTGTCGCTGCGGCTGCTCAAGCGCGAAACCGTGGAGTACTGAGCTCTCGCAGCGCCCGGCCGGTGGACGGGCGCGCGCTTCAGGCTTCTTCGTCAGCGCTGGCTTCCAGAGGGATCGACGCGCAGACCCTTCCACCCCTCAGAAACTGCACGGCTCCATCGCGGTAGCGCAGGATGACCTCTCCTTTGCCGTCGAGGGCGATCTCTCCGCCATCGCCGAGCCGGAGCTGGCACCCGCCCATATCCATGCCGACCGCGTGCTTTCCCCTGAGCTCGATCGCCACGTCGCAGGCACCCTCGATGCCCAGGCCCTTCCGGAACCGCCCGTTCCCGTCGTGGATGTGGATGCCGTGATCGGCGGGCAGGGGGCCGACCGCCTGCACGTTGACCCCGATGATCCGGGTGGGCTCCTTGCCCTCGTAGTCGTTGCCCATCTCCACGTTCACCCCGATGGACACGGCGCGGTTGTGGTTGAACACCTCGGAGTGGAGCCCGGACGACCATCCGGGGCCGTATTTGTGCAGCCGCGAGCACAGGACGCACGCGTCACCCTCTTCGTGGTGGGTCCCCAGATGGGCGTAGACCGTCCACGGATAGGAGTGCGTGCCCTTTTCTTCGTGCGTGAGGGAGAGGATCTGGTGGGTGATCGCGCGGCCGCGGTTGTCGTCGGAGCGGCGGAAGTGGATCATCGTGTCCAGAGGTTCCCGGGGCGGGTCGCCCAGGGAGACCTCCGTCCGCAGGATCTGTCCCGAGGATGTCAGCCGCCCTTCGGTTTCGAGCGCTTCCCGGGCCCTGGCGGCAGCCGCGCTGAGGGCTCCCAGCGCGGCGGAAAGCGCCGCCCCGAGAAAGCTCCTCCGGCTCTTCTCCCTGCGCTCAGCCATCGCCTGACTCCTTTCGGTCGCCTGTCCCCACACGGCATTCCACCCGGAAAACGGTGCCTGCAGGCCCGACCGGCAGCGGGCCGGCGTGGGGAGTCCCGTCCAGCAGGATGCGCGGTCCTTCCCGTTCCGCCGCGTCCCGCACGATGCGGATGTCGTAGACGCACCCGCGGAACCTCCGCCGCACGCGTGCCCCGGGCCACTGCGGCGGCAGGAGGGGCGAGACGGTCAGGCCGTCATAGTCCGGCCGGATCCCCAGGATCCAGTCCAGCATCGCCCGGAACATCCACACCGCGGATCCGGTCAGCCACGAGTGGGACGCCTGGCCGAACTCGGGATGCTCGTCGCTGGTGACGTACTCGCTGTAGACGTAGGGCTCCATCAGGTAGATGTCCGGGTCCGAAGCCTGCGTCATCGGCATCGTCTGCCGGAAATACTCCCAGGCCCGTCCCGCGTTTCCCAGCATCGCCTCGGCCAGGATGGCCCAGCTCACCGGATGGTTGAAGACGGCGCCGTTCTCCTTCTTGCCGGGAACGCAGCGCGTGGCTAGCCCGATGCCGGGATCCACCGTCCGGTAGGCGGGAGCCAGGATCTTCGGCCCCCGGGAGGTACCGCAGAGCCGGCGCGCGCTGTCCATTGCGAGTCTGGCACGGTCCGGCGGCGCCACGCCGCTGATGACCGCCCAGCTCTGGGCGTTCAGGAAGATCCGGCCCTCCGTGTTGCGGGAGCTGCCGATGACCCCGCCGTCGTCGCGGAAACCGCGCACGTACCATTCCCCGTCCCAGGCCAGGGTGTTGACGGCGTCCGCCACCGCCGCATACCACCGCTCGTACCCCTCGGCTCTCCCGTCCTGCCCGGTCCGGCGCAGAAGCCCGGCGGTCTCCCGCAGCCCGTAGCAGAGGAACTCCGCCACCCAGACGCTCTCGCCGATGCCTTTCCTGCCGACGTAGTCCAGAGTGTCGTTCCAGTCTCCCGGACCGAAAAGGGGCAGATTGCGCGGGGACATCCGGTGCTGGAGCGTGTAATCGAGCGACCGGACGAGGTGTTCCAGCACGGTGTCCTCCCCGCCGTCCTGCCAGGGCGCCCTGCGCTCCAGGTAGCTGAAATCCCCGGTCTCGCGTATGTACGACGTCACGGCAAGGGGGATCCACAGCGGAGTGTCCGAGTGCCCGGTCTTCTCTCCTTCGTCCGTCAGGGGGAACCAGTTGTGCAGCGTGCTGCCGTCGGAGAACTGGTGGCGGAGGATGTTCAGGATCTTCGCCTCGGCCATCGCCGGTTCCGCGATGATGGGGCCCAGCAGATCCTGCGCGCTGTCGCGCACGCCGGTGCCGAACAGAAGCCCCCCGTGGTAGTACCCCGCGCTCCGCGTGGCGTGGTAGGTGGCCCAGGTCTGCTTCCGCAGCCAGTAGTTCATCAGCACGTCGACGTCGGGGTCGGGGGTCTGGACTTCCAGAGCATCCAGAAACCCGCTCCACCAGTCCTCCACGCGCCTGAGCTCGCCTTCCACCCACACAGGGTCGCGCCCCAGCTCCACCAGCCGGCGTGCGGCCTCGCGCTCCCCCCGCGGGACCACACCCAGCAGCACCGTGAACTCCGTCTGCTCCCCCGGTCCCAGCATCACGGAAGACTGCAGCGCCGCGCAGGCGTCGCCGGCCGTGATCTCGGTGTTCCGGAGCCTCCCGCGTTCGACGCCTTCCGGGTCGCTTTCCGAACGCCACCTTCCGATAAAGGTGTCCTTCCGGGAGTCGAACGTCTCGACCGGCAGCGACGTGGCGAAGAACACCTCGCGGTCCCAGGCCTGGTTCGGCTGAGCCACCGTCGCGGTGCGGTACTGCACCCAGTAGTCCTTGGTGGCGAACAGGATCTGACGCTCGCTGTCCCAGTGTGTGCGGTTGAAGTGCTGGTCGTTCGGCTGGTTGATCAGGTCCACCAGGGCGTGCCCGAGGCAGAGCTCGACGTAAGAGGTGATGCGAAGGTCGCGCCCGCGTCCCTGCGTCTCGCTCAGGCGGACGCGCCAGATCTCCACGTCGTCATCCGGCGGGACGAAATACAGAACGGATGCCCGGATGCCGTCGAACCCGGATTCGATCGCCGTCCAGCCCATCGAATGGCGGCAGGAATAGGCATCCAGCGGCAGAGGGACCGGCTGCCAGGTGGGGGACCAGAAGCGGCCCTCCTCGTTCCGGATGTAGAGGTAGCGTCCCGGACGGTCCCAGGGAAGGGCGTTGTAGCGGTGCCGGGTGATGCGGCTGTCCCGCGGGCATCTCCAGTACGTGTATCCTCCCCCGGTGTGCGAGACCAGGCCCATCAGCCGGCCGTTGCCGATATAGTTCACCCAGGGGGCCGGCGTGTCCGGGCGCGTGATGCGAAACACCCGCCCGCCCTCCTCGAAGAGTCCGTAATCCTGCAGGCTCATCGTGCTCGAGCTCCTGTGCTCCTCTACGTGTGCGCCGCGCCCGGCCGTCGAGACCGGAAGCGATGTCCGCTGGAGTGGTTGCGCGGGGAAGGGTCTTTCTCCTGCCGGGGCCCCGTACACGCAGAGCCACCCCGGATGACCCGGGGTGGCTCCAGTTTCCGATTCCTGATTTTGCGTCAGCCTGTCAGGCCGAGAACCGATCGAGCGTCAGCCGGGATCCGTTTCAGGCGGAGCGGCGGCGGGCGATCAGGCCCATCAGGCCGGTGATTCCGCTGGCCAGCACCAGCATGCTGCCGGGCTCAGGAACCACGACGTCCATGCGGTAGCCTGCCACCTGCGTGGCCGACAGCGGACCCTCTCCACTGACCGGGTTGGCGCTCTTCACGCCGGGGATCACGGGAAGCGTGACCTGGCCGATGAGCCGGTCCCTGCCCGTGCCGGGAACCGGATCCGGGAACACCCACCGGGTCGGACCGGCATAACCCGCCGGCGCGTAGGTCAGGTTCACGCTCAGACGAACGGGCCTACCGCCGATCTGATCCGGGAACAGCGACCTGTCGGGCGTGTAGAAGTAGACCGTGATGGTGGACGGCTCGTAGTTCGTGTCGGCCCAGACGAGCAGGTCCTTCCACACCTTGATCTCCCCGGGTCTCAGCGGGGCCTTGAAGTCGCGGCCCGCGAAGGGCGTGAAGGGCACCTCGAACTCCGGCCGATACCAGGCAGCCTTTGCCTTGTCGAACAGCGGGTCGTCCTGGAAGGCGGGCATCCCGTCGAGACCGATATCCCTTCCGTCGGTCGCATTCGCCCTGGTCCCCATCTGCAGGCGCGTGCCGTTCCAGTTGTCCGGGGCGTTGAAGGTCGGACCGGTTCCAACGGTGATCAGGATCGTCCAGTCGGGATGGGCAACCGCGGCCCCCACGAACATCGTGGACAGGACGCCAATGGCAGCAAGTACGGTAAGCAGTTTACGCATGTCCTTTGATTCCTCCTTTCGCTCGAGAGATCTCGGCTACAGCCATTATAGCGTACCGAGACCCTCCTGCGAAGCGGTTCTTCCTTTCTTTCGAAAAGAAAAAGATTTTGTCTCTGCGCTCGGCAGTGCTTTCCCGGAGCCCTCAGCAACCGGCGGCTTCCGCAACCGGCCCCCTCGGACCGGATCCGGAGGCTCACCAGGCCCCGGGGGGCTCCCGGCCTCACCTGACTGTGCTTGCAAGTTCCGTGCCAAAGCCGGGCAATAAGGCTCAGCAGAGCTTGCCAGGCCAATTATAACATTCGCCGGACGCCCCGGAACGCTTTTTTTGACACTTCCCTTCCAGGCACGTCTCAGGTGAAGCACTGACGGGTGCTGCAATTCGCGTGCCAGTGAGCCCGCCTGCCCTGACCTGCCGCGCAAACCCGGTGAAAATACCTGCGCAGATCTCTGGCCGCGCCCCCCCGGGCCACCTGTTGCGGTTTTGCGCCCGACTGCGAGACAATGACAGATGTATCGTGCTAGGCGGGGAACTAGCGGTGCCCTGTAACCCGAAAACCGCTTTACGCGGGGCGGAATCCCCGAGCTGAGGTCCGATTCTTGAGGCAAGCGGCCGCTCCGGGCGACGTTGAAGGCCGGGCCCGGTGCAACGTGCTGCCTGTGAACCCCGTCAGGTCCGGGAGGAAGCAGCGGTAAGCAGGTCAGGCGTGTGCCGCCGGCGCGCCCCGGCCGGAGCCGGGCCGGGCGGAGGGCTGCCGCGGGGACGGATCGAGGCCGGGTGCACGATACGCGGACCCACAGCCCGGCACGCGCGGCAGGCGGCTCCTCCGGCGGGAGGGAAGGAGGCAGACGCGTCCCTGATGCCATACATCGCCCTTTACAGGAAATACCGGTCTCAGACGTTCGAGGACGTGGCCGGGCAGGAGCACGTCACCCGCACGCTCCAGAATGCCATCCGGCGCGGCACCATCGGGCAGGCCTATCTTTTCACCGGCTCGCGCGGCACGGGCAAGACCACCGTGGCCCGCCTGCTGGCCAAGGCCGTGAACTGCGCGGAAGGCCCCACGCCCTCACCGTGCAACCGCTGCCCCATGTGTGTCGCCATCGCTCAGGGGACTGCCGTGGATGTGGCGGAGGTGGATGCGGCCAGCAATCGCGGCGTGGCCGAGATGGAGAGCATCTGCGAGAGCGTCCGCTACCGTCCGATGGAGGGGCGCTACCGGGTGGTCATCCTGGACGAGGCTCACCAGCTCTCCGACCACGCCAAGGACGCCTTCCTGAAAACGCTGGAAGAGCCTCCGCCGCATGCCATCTTCGTTCTTGCGACCACCGAGCCGTCGAAGATCCCCGTCACCATCCGCAGCCGCTGCCAGCAGTTCGACTTCCACAGAGGCACGCCCCGCCAGGTGGAGGACCGTCTCAGGTGGGTCTGTCAGCAGGAGGGAGTGGAGATCGAAGACGGCGCGGCGGCGCTGATCGCGGCGCACGCGCAGGGCAGCTGGCGCGACGGCCTGAGCCTGCTGGAGCAGGTCATCGCGTTCTCGGGCGAGCACGTGACGGTGGAGGATGCCCGCAGGGTGCTGGGCGCCCTTCCTCAGGAAGAGACCGCACGTCTTCTGGACAGCCTGCTCGAAGGGGATCCGCGGGGGGTACTGGAGCGGCTGCGGGCGTGCTGGGATGGCGGGGCGGATCCCTCCCGGCTTCTTTCGGCGCTGGTGGAGGAGGCACGGAGCCGTCTGGAGTCGGCGCTTGCCCGGGGAGAGGGGGGGAATGATGCGCTGGCGGGCCGGCTTCTGAAGCTGGTCTATCATCTTTCTGAGGCTGAGGCGGGGCTGCGGCACTGGGAGCGGGCCGATCTGGCCATCGAGGTGGCCCTGCTGTCCGCCCTGCAAGCCTCGCCGGCGGGAGAGGCCGCCGCGCCGGGGATCGCCCCGGCGGCCGCCCCCGCTCCGGCTTCCGCGGTGTCTCCGGCGGGGCCGGCGGCGCCGCCCCGGGTTGCTCCTTCTGGCGGGGAGTCCCCGTCTGCGGCGCCGGAGCGGCCATCAGCGGCGGCGCCCGCGGGCGCTTCGGCGGACCTGGAGCTGTTCCGGAAAGCCTGGCCGCAGGTCATCAACGCGCTCCGCGCCGACAGGGCGAACACCAGCCTGTGTGCTATACTGAAGGACGGCCGCGTGGGAGCGGTGGAAGATGGCACCGTCACCATCGAGTTCGAGGGCGACCGGACGTTCCACGTCAGCAGGACGGAATCTCCCGAGTCGCTCGCCAGGATCGAGGCCGCTTTTGCGAAGGTCACCGGCGCATCGGTCCGGGTGAGGGCGAGACTGGCCCGGACGGGAGGGGCTCCCGCGCCCGGTGCGGCCGGGCCGGAGCCTGTCCCGCCCGCAGAAGGGGGCGAGGCGAAGCCCCGCGACGGCTCCGGCGTCATCCCGCTCGTGGAGGAGGTCATCCGCACGTTCGGCGGAGAGGTGCTGGACGAGAAAGACCCCTTCGCAGGCGACTGAGCGGCCCGGCGGGCGCACGGCGCCGCGGCACACTGTCAGCAGGATACCAGAATAATGGCAAGAGGATTCGGGAATCTGGGCGGTTTCGGAGATCTGATGAAGCAGGCGCAGAAGATGGCGGAGGACGCCCAGCGCCTGGAGGAAGAACTGGCCGCCGAGCGCCTGGAGGGCACGTCCGGGGGCGGGATGGTCCGCGCGGTCGTCACGGGCAAAGGCGAGCTGCTCGACATCAGCATCGACCCCCAGGTGGTGGACCCCGATGATGTGGAGATGCTCGAAGACCTGGTGGTGACCGCGGTCCGGGAAGCGCTGGAGAAGGTGCACGACCTGCGCGCCGAACGCGTGCGGGACCTCACCGGCGGCCTCGGGCTCCCGCAGGGGCTGGACATCCCCGGCCTCTGAGCCCGCCCTTCGTCTGCCATGCCGTCCTATCTGACACGGCCGCTTTCGAGACTGGTGGGAGAGCTGGAGAAGCTTCCCGGGGTCGGCCCGAAGTCGGCTCAGCGGCTCGCCTTTCACATCCTGAGGATGACGGACGAGGAGGCCCGGGCCCTGGCGGATGCCGTGCTGGAGGCGAAATCCCACGTCCACACCTGCCGGGTGTGCTTCAACTACACCGATCAGGACCTGTGCGAGATCTGCCGCGATCCGAACCGTGACCAGGGGCTGCTGTGCGTCGTGGCCGACACGCGGGACCTCGTGGCCTTCGAGCGCACCAGCGAGTACCGCGGTCTCTACCACGTGCTGCAGGGAGTCATCTCCCCGATGGACGGCGTCTCCGCAGAGATGCTGCGGATCCGGGAGCTCCAGCAGCGGATCGCGCACGGAGCGTTCCGCGAGGTGATCATCGCGACGAACCCGACCATCGAGGGAGACGCCACGGCAATGTATCTGGCGGGCATCCTCAAGCCGCTCGGACTTCGAGTCACCCGCATCGCGCACGGAATGCCGGTGGGGGGCGATCTGGACTACGCCGACCAGGCCACGCTGATCCGGTCTCTGGAATGGCGCAGGGAGATGTGATCGCGGACTCCTGCCGCCTCTTCAACGAAGACTGCCTGAGCGGAATGCGCCGCCTGCTCGAGGACGGCGGCGTCGATGTTGTCGTCACCTCACCCCCGTACAACCTGGGTATCGAGTACCGGGGATACGATGACAGTATCTCGCGCGAGGACTACCTGCTCTGGACGGACCGCTGGGCGGCGGAGGTGCGCCGGGTGCTCTCCCCGAAAGGCTCCTTCTTCCTGAACGTGGGGGGCAAGCCGCGGGATCCCTGGGTGCCGTTCGATGTCCTCTCCGTGATGCGCCGTCACTTCGTGCTGCAGAACACCATTCACTGGATCAAGTCCATCGCCATTCAGAAGAAGGATACCGGAGACTATCCCGGCCTGACGGGCGATATCTGTGTCGGCCATTACAAGCCCATCAACAGTCCGCGCTTTCTGAACGACTGCCACGAATACATCTTTCATCTGACGCTGAACGGGGATGTCGAGCTGGACCGGCTGGCCGTCGGAGTGCCCTACCGCGACCCGTCCAACATCGAGCGATGGAGGTCGGCCGCGGGAGGTATGCGCTGCCGGGGGAACACCTGGTTCATCCCTTACCGCACCATTCGCAGCCGTGACGCCCAGAGACCGCACCCGGCCACGTTTCCGCCGGAGCTGCCGGAGATGTGCATGCGGCTCCACGGCGTGGAGCGCATCCGCCTGGCGATGGACCCGTTCCTCGGGATCGGGCACAGCGCCCTGGCCGCGCTGCGGCTGGGCGTGCCGTTCGTGGGGTTCGAGATCGATCCGGGCTATCTGGAGGTGGCCCGGGACAATCTGAAGGCGGCGACGGCCGCGCCGGAGCTTCCGCTGAGATGAACGCAGACACGAGGCAGGAAAAGTTCGCGGACGAGACCGAGGTGCGGGTGTCCGAGCTGATGCTTCCGCATCACGCCAACGCGCTCGGCAACGTGCACGGCGGGGAGATGCTCAAACTGGTGGACAGCCTGGCATATGTCTGCGCGGCGCGCTTCTGCGGGGGGCTGTGCGTGACGGCGGCGGTGGACCGTGTGGACTTCCACGAGCCGATCTTCGTGGGGGAGCTGCTCACCCTGGTGGCCCGTGTGGTTTACGCGGGGCGGACCTCGATGGATGTTGAGATCGAGGTGTTCGCCGAGGACATCCCTTCCGGGCGTGTTCGCAAGACCAACAGTTGCCACGTCACCATGGTGCATCTGAAAGACGGGCGTCCGGCACCCGTGCCGCGCCTTGTCTGCCGCACGCGGGAGGACCGTCTGCGCTATGCTCAGGCGCTGCTGCGCCGGGAGGTGGTGCAACACCAGCGCGCGGAACGCGAGCGGCTGCGCGAGATGCTGGAGGGCATGTCGGACGAGGAGGCCGGGCGCCTCCTTCACGACGAGGGGTTGGGCGAGCTGCGGGCCCGGCTTCTGCACCGTTCCGGGAGCTGAGGCCGCCCGCAGGCCGCGGGCCGGACGGGATCAGCGGGTCGCCGCTGCGCAGAGGGCTTTCAGAACCACGCCCAGCGGGCAAGGAGCGCAATCGCGCTCAGAACCACCGCCAGACGCAGCAGGTCGCCTGCCAGCCGGCGTTTCTGAGCGGCCAGACTTCCCACCGGACGCTGCTTTCGCACCTTCTGCCCCGTCGTCCGGGCACGCATCGTCCCCCTCCCCGCTTCTCGCTCCGCGGAGCCTGTCCCGCCGGAGTTCTAGCCTGTTTGCCCCTGACGCCGGGCTTTCGTCTGCCTCTGACGGAGAGCCTCCTCTTCGGCCTTCTCCAGGTCGCTCAGAGTCAGCGTCCTCGGCGTCTCCGCCTGCGCGGAGGCCCTGGCGGACCCCTGCGGCTTCCGGGCGGATCTTTCTTCCGCGGGATGCGGTGCGGCAGGAGCCTTCGCCCCGGCGGCCTTCCCGCCTTTCTTCGCCGCTGCGGCCGGGAGCAGGTCGTCCACGTTCACCAGAATGGTGTAGCGCATCTGGAATTGCTCCTCTTCCGGAGTCAGACGCGCCCGGGCCTCCGAGCTCAGGCCGTCCAGCCATTTTTTTCGCGCGACTTCCGTGAGCTCCTCGTGCCTCCTGCGCACCGCTTCCGGCAGCGTGGACGGGTCCAGCACCACCGTGGCGGTCCCGTCCTCGTACAGCTTCTCGAGCACGCCGCGGGTGTTGCGGAAGTGGTCGAAGAAGGTGCGGTTCTTCTCGTCTGCCGGAGTCGCCTCGCGGTCCACGACCTGGACCGCGTCGCCTTCCTTGAGTGAGGATGCCATCGTGCGTTCTACTCCTTGCCGGGCAAAGAGGCCGGGAATACTTTAGCCCGCCGCCGGACACCCTGTCAACACAGACTGCCCGCCGCTACAATGACGGTATGCGCAACCTCGTGATCGTCCTGGGAGACCAGCTGGACGCCGAGTCCGCCGCCTTCGACGGGTTCGACCCGGCCCGCGATGCCGTCTGGATGGCGGAGGCGCGGGGCGAGAGCACGTGCGTATGGAGCCACAGAGCTCGCATCGCTCTCTTCCTCTCGGCGATGCGCCATTTCCGCGACCGGCTCCGCGCCTCGGGCGCCACCGTGATGTATACCGAACTGGACGCGCCAGGAAACTCAGGCTCTCTGGGGGAGGAGCTCAGGAAGGCTCTGGTGTCCCTTCGTCCGCGAAAGGCGGTCGTGGTGCAGCCGGGCGAGTGGCGCGTCCGGGAGGATATCCGGCGTGCGGCTGCCGGGGCGGGAACGCCGCTGGAGGAGCGGCCCGACCGGCATTTCATCTGCCCGCCCGGCGATTTCGCGGAGCACGCGGCCTCCCGCAGGCAGCTGCGGATGGAGTTCTTCTACCGGCAGATGCGCCGACGCCTGGGGATTCTGATGGAGGACGGGCAGCCTGCGGGAGGAGCGTGGAATCTTGATTCCGAGAACCGGCGCAGCTTCGGGCGCAGCGGACCCGGAGAGGTGCCGCCGCCCGCATCGTTCCCGCCCGACGAGCTGACGCGGCAGGTCATCTCCCTGGTGAAGCGGGAGTTCCCCGGTCATCCCGGCTCGCTCGAGCACTTCGACTGGCCGGTCACTCCGGAGCAGGCGCGGCAGGCGCTGGAGCACTTCGTCGAGCACCGGCTTGCCCTCTTCGGACCGTACCAGGACGCAATGTGGTCCGGGGAGCCGTTTCTGTATCACTCGCGCCTGTCGTCCTCGCTGAACCTGAAGCTGTTGTCTCCCCTGACCGCGGTGCGGGCGGCGGAACGGGCCTGGCGCGAGGGGCGCGTGAGCCTCCCCTCGGCCGAGGGGTTCATCCGCCAGATCATCGGCTGGCGCGAATACGTGCGGGGAGTCTACTGGCTCATGATGCCGGGATACCTGGAGCGCAACGCTCTTGGCGCAACACTGGATCTTCCTCCGTTCTACTGGACCGGGGAGACGGAGGCGGAATGCCTGCGTCAGACGGTGCTGCAGACGCTGGAATACGGGTATGCCCATCACATCCAGCGTCTGATGGTCACGGGCCTGTTCGCTCTGCTCTACGGGGTCGCGCCGCGGAAGGTCCACGAGTGGTACCTCGCCGTCTACGTGGACGCGGTCGAGTGGGTGGAGCTGCCGAACACGCTGGGGATGTCCCAGTATGCGGACGGCGGGGTCATGGCTTCCAAGCCGTACTGCGCCTCCGGCCGCTACATCGACCGGATGAGCGACTACTGCCGGTCCTGCCGCTATGACCCGTCCCGCTCTTCCGGTCCCGGCGCCTGCCCCTTCACTGTGCTGTACCGCGAGTTCCTTCTGCGCAACCGGCGGGCGCTGGAGGGCAATCCCCGGATGACCATGCAGCTGCGCAATGCCGGGCGGTGGACGAAAGAGGAGCAAATGCTGATCTTCCGGGAGGCGGAGCGGGTGCGTCTGGAGCTGGGCGGCTGACGGTGTCCGCCCGGCAGGGCGCGCTCAGCGGGAAGCGGGAGGGTTGAGGGCCATGTCCACCGCGGCGTGCCAGCTTCCAAGCCTGCTGGTGGCCAGTCTGAGAAGGCGGGGATGCCGGAGGGACACCTGCTCGGCCTCCAGGCTTTCGCCGGCCTCCTTCAGCGAACGGATCATGTCCAGAATCAGCCCGGTATGCCAGACCTCGGTCCGGCGCGGGCGTCCGCGGGGGGACTTCGACAGGAGCCCGTCGTAGTCGATGCCGGCCGCTTCCAGCGCTTTGCGCCAGTTGCCGAAGTAGCGCGGGCTGACGGCCGCCGAGAACAGAGAGGGGAACTTATTCTTGACCATCACCGCGCGCAGGTCTTCTCCGCGGCTCTGGAGTTCACGGATCTCCTCCAGAATGCGTTCGTGCGACCACTTGCCGATCTTCTGCAGCCGCTGCTCCTCGGAGCTCTTCCGCAGCGAGTCGTAGTCCACGCCGGCGGCTTCCACCGCGGACCGCCAGCTTCCGAAGTAGCGGATGGCGGCGCTGACGAGCCGCTTCTGCTCCTGCTGCACGGCGCCGTGCCGGAGATCCACGCCCTGGCGGCTCAGATCCCGGATCTCCTCAATGACCCTCTCCGGGCTCCATACCCTCTTTGGCATCTTGCGTCTCTTCCTGCGCCAGCGGGAGCACCACGGTGAACGTGCTGCCTTCTCCGAGCGTGCTGGCCGCGAAGACCTCGCCTCCGTGCTGCTCGATCATGCTGTGCGCGAAGGCCAGCCCCAGTCCGAAACCCTTTCCCACCTCGCGCGTCGAGAAGAACGGGTCGAAGATGTGCTCCAGGATCTCCGGAGCGATGCCGCATCCCGTGTCGGTGATGTAGATATGCATCCTGCCGTCCGACGTCTCCGTGGAGAACGTCAGCTCGCCCTTCTCCGGCATCGCCTGCACCGCGTTTTTGATGATGTTACCCAGAGCGCGCGCGATCTTGTCCCGGTGCACCAGAATCTTCGGCAGGTTCTCCTGGACGCGGAAGTGTACCCGGATGTGCGCCGGAACATCCACCGAGTGAAGCGCCTGCCTCAGCACCGTGGCCGGGTCTTCCGGTTTCAGCGCCAGACCCTGCCTGCGATCCAGCGTGAGCAGCTCCGCCACTATGTTCTGGATGCGCTCCGCCCCCTCCAGCACCATCTTCGACAGTTTCGAGCGCTGTTCCTCGCTGATGCCGGGGGTGTTCAAAAGCTCGGCGGCCATCGAGACCGCGGCGAGCGGGTTGTTGATCTCATGCGCGATGCCTGCAGCCATCAGGCCCACGCTGGCCAGCCGCTCCGCCTCCGCGAGCTGGCGCTCGGTTCGCACCAGCTCCTGTTCGGCCTCGCGGATCTGTTCGGCCATCTCGTTGAAATGGTGGGCCAGGCGGCCGATCTCGTCCCGCGACTCGTCCTCCAGGCGGACCTGCCTGTCCCCGCGCTTCAGACCGGACATGGCCCTTCCCAGCCGCAGCAGGGGGGCCAGGACCGCCGCGTTCACGGAAAGCGTCACCGCAAGCCACACCAGCACCAGCGTGATGCCCGCCACGGCTGCGATGAGCGTGTAGGACTGACTGACCCGGCGGGTCAGCCAGGTGGTGGAGACATCAACCTCCAGGTAGCCCAGCGTCTTCTGCGAGGGAGGGTGGCACTGGTAGCAGGAGCGGTCGTTGGCGATGGATTTGGTGACGCGCAGGTAGCTCTGACCGTCGAACACGACTTCCTGGGTGATGGCGGCGCCGGGCGTTGGAAAGTCGAACGTGGGCATGTAGGGGTGTCCCGGCTCGCGCCGGTCGACCACATAGCTCCCGTCAACCCGGCGCAGGGCGATGCGCGGCAGCTCCGGGGACTCGCCGAGGTCCGACACGGTGTGTTTCATCTCGCGGGTCAGACCGTCCAGCATGGCCCGGCGCACCGCTGTCTCGGCGACCTCGGCCTTCTGCAGCGCGGTGCGCTCGCTCGCCTCCCTGAGCTGGCGCTCCAGCACAAGAGAGGTGGCGTACGCGATGCAGGCGAACGCCGCCGCCAGCACCACGGTCACCGGCACGAAGATCTTGACCCTTACGGGCGCGTACCGCAGGCGCCACTGCGGGCCCATTCAGACCGCCAGATGATAGGAAAGCACCGCCATCTCCTGCACGAAATCGACGTTGCGCACCACCACCCCCTGCGGGACTTTCAGGGAGACGGGCGCAAAGTTCAGAATGGCGGTGATGCCGGCCCCGACCATCAGTTCCGCCACGGACTGGGCGGCGCTGGCGGGAACGGCGATGATGCCCAGGCGCGCTCCGATCTCGCGGTTTACTTCGGGGAGGGTGGCGATGTCGCGGATCTCATGGTCCCAGAGCCTGCGCCCGATCTTGGACGGATTGTTGTCGAACACGGCGGCAATGCGGAAATGCTCCCGCGACAGGCTCGGATAGCCCACCAGAGCCGACCCCAGGTTGCCTGCTCCGACCAGCAAGACCGGCTGCTCCCGGTCCACTTTCAGGATCCTGCTGATGCGGCGCGCGAGCTCCGGAACGCTGTAGCCGATCCCCGGGCGCCCGAACTCCCCGAAATAGCTCAGATCCTTCCGGAACTGAGCCGCGTTCACGTCCGTCAGCTTCTCGATCTCCGCCGAAGAGACGGTCTCCACCCCGCGGGCGTCGAGCTCCTGCAGACAGGCGAGATAGGTGGCCATGCGCTCGAGGGTGGGGACGGGGACCCGGTTGGTCGACTGGTTCATCGGACGCTCTCCACATCGGTGCCCGGCGGGCGGCATCGTCGTGCAGGGCAGCCTGGCTGCACCCGCCGCTCAGCAGGTCCGCGCCGGAAGGGACCGGCTTCGCGGCCGCGTGAAAGCGCGCATTCACAGTTTCACAAAGTATAACATACCGGCACCCCGGCGGCAATCGGGGTGTGACATGGCCGCGGGGCTCGCGCGGGGTCCGCCAGACTCTCCCCGTTCCCGCGCGCTGGATTGCGCGAATGATTGTCAGGTATACTCGTGGGCGAAGGTTTCCGGAGATCGGCCCGCGGAGGAGAAGATCCCCTGAAGACGTATCATCAGGACTCCGTTGGTAAGACTCAGCTTGCCGTCGCGCGGCTGATGCGGCCGGGTTCGCGTGTGCTCGAAGCCGGATGCGCGACGGGCTATTTCACGCGTTACCTGACCCGGGAGATGGGCTGCCGGGTCACGGCGGTGGAGATCAACCCCGCCGCTGCGCAGCAGGCGGCTCCGTTCGCGGAGAGGCTGATCGTCGGGGACATCACTAGTCCGGAGGTCTGGGACCAGGCGGGCGGCGGGTTCGATTTCGCCGTGTTCGCGGACGTGCTGGAGCATCTGGCCGATCCGGCCGCCGTTCTGCGGCGATGCCGGGCGTCGCTTCAGGACAATGGCGCCGTGGTGGCCTCCATTCCGAACGTGGCTTACTACAAGATCCGCAAAGAGCTGCTCCTTGGACGCTGGGACTATACGGATTCCGGCATCATGGACGACTCGCACCTGCGGTTCTTCACCAGAAAGACCGTTGCGGCCCTGTTCGAGTCCAGCGGCTATCGCGTGGACGCTCTGGAGCGGGTATACCGGGCCAGGACGGACCGGAGGCTGCGCTGGCTCTGCCCGGATGCGTTCACCTACCAGTTCGTCGTGCGCGCCAGGCCGGGGTGAGGGCTGCTTTGGACGTGTCGGCGGACATGCCTCCGGTGAGTTGCATCGTGGTCACCCGGAACACCCGGGAGATGACGCTTCGCTGTCTGGAATCGGTCCTGCGGTGGACGCCCGACGGGTCGGTGCGGCTCGTTGTGGTGGACAACGCTTCCCGTGACGGAACGGCGGAGGAGGTGCGGCGCAGGTTTCCGGAGGCGGCGGTCATCCGCAGCCGGGAGAACTGCGGCTTTGGCAGGGCCTGCAACCTGGGCGCCGCGGCCGCGACAGGCAGAGCCCTTTTTCTGCTCAACAGCGACGCCCTCGTCACGGAGGGATGCATCGAGACTCTGCTTGCGGAGCTGGACGCCGACGAAAAGCTCGGAGCGGTGGCTCCGCGGATAGCCGGCGCGGACGGGCGGCCCCAGATGTCCGCGGAGCTTCTGCCGGACCCGCTTGCCGACCTGTTCGGCCCTGTGAGGCGGCGGAGGAGGCAGCGCCTGAGGCCGGTCGCGGAGCGCGGCGGTCTCCTGCCGCCCGGCGCCTATCTGGGAGGGGCGGCTCTGATGGTCCGGCGGACGGCCTTCCAGGAGGCCGGCGGGTTCGACGAACGTCTCTACTTCTACCACGAGGACGCCGACCTGAGCATGCGCCTTGCGGCTGCGGGTTGGAGGCTCGGGGTGTGCGGGCGTGCCGTGGTGGTGCACCTTGGCGGAGGTTCGGCGAGAGCCATGAGAGCGGCGGCTTCGGTGGAGATGGTGCGAAGCCGGCTTCAGCTCCTGCGCCTGCGCCGGGGCGGGGCGGCTGCCTGCCTTTCTGCCGTTGCGTGCCTGGCCGGCCACCTGCGGCGCGCCGCGGCCGCTGCCTTTGTGGCTCCCATCAGCCCGCGGCGCCGCCAGCGCCTGAGGGAGCGGGCCCTGGTGCTCGCCTGGTTCGCCCTGGGGATGCCGCCCCGGACTTCCCCGCTGTATCGCCGGCTGCTGGGGGACTGGGACGGGTGAGCGCGGCCGTTCCCTCTCGATGGCTGGTCATCAGCCACCAGTGCGGACTGGACGGCAGGGCCTCGTCCCATCACCTGAGTGTCCGCCTGCCCCGGCTCCGGGAGCAGGGCATCGAGCCGCTTGTCGTCACGTCCTGCGCATCGCCGCCGGATGCGGCCCCCTTTTGCCGGCGGGTCCCGTGTCTGTCGTTTTCCGGTCTGCGTCAGGAAGTCCGGCTGATGGCCGCCTGCCGCGTCCGCCGGCCGTGGGTCAGGAGCATTGTTCGCGCGGGGCTCGTTCTGCCCCTTCTGCCGGGTCATCTGCTGGAGTCGGCGCTGCTTCGGCAGGAGGCCTCGTGGTCCTGGTTCGCCTCCGCCGGGCCGGTCGCCGCGGCGTGGGCGCGCCGGGCCGGCGCGGGCCTGATCTACTCCACCAGCGGAGCTCCCTCCGCCCACCTGGCGGGATGGGTCTGCGCCCGGCTGACGGGGTTGCCCTGGCTGGCGGAGTTTCAGGACCCCATCCTGTTCGGCAACGCGCAGAAACCGGGGGAGCGGCTCTACAATGCCTTCGTGGAGAGGATCGTGGCCGCGAACGCCGACGCCGTGGTGTTCGTGACCCGGGGTGCGATGGAGCAGTTCGAGCGCCGCCAGTCTCTGGGCGGTAAGGGCCGGGTCATCTATCCCGGCGCGGAGCCTGTGCAGGCGGCCCCTGAGCCCAGAGGGGCGGGGTCAGGAACGCTGCTCATCGGCCATTTCGGTTCGCTGGTGATGGGCCGGCGTCCCGGCCCGCTGCTGGATGCTCTGGAGCATCTGGCCCGGACCGCCCCCCGGGCGAGGGCCAGCGTCCGGTTCTGGCAGAAAGGTCACTGCGACCGCCAGTCGCGGCGGGAGCTGGGGAGCTTCGCGTTCCCGGAGATGCTCCGGGTGGAGGGAGCCGGGCCGCAGTCGGAGTCGCTGTCGGCAATGCGCCGCTGCTGCCTTCTTGCCGCCATCCAGCACGACGGTCCCCTTTCCAGCGCCACCATCCCTTCCAAGGTCTATGAATACCTGCAGACGGGAGTGCCGGTGCTCGGGCTGACGCGCGCGAACCCTGAGCTGCAGTCCATTCTGGTCGATCTCGGGCATATTGCGGTGGACCTGCGGGATACCGGAGCGGTCCGGACCGCGCTTCGCGCCATATACGATGAGTGGCGGCGCGAAGGCTGTCTGCGCCGGACGCCAAAGGCGTCGCCGTTCACCGTGGAGCGGGCCTGCGGCGAGCTGCTGGACGCGGCGGCCGGGGCCGTCTCCCGCCGCTCGGTCCGGGCAGGCGAAACCGGTCTGGAGGGATGCGGGTCAAAATGACGGGCGGTTCTGCGGTGAATCCCGGTCTTTCGGTGGCCGTTACCACGTTCAACAGCGAAAGGACGTTGCATAACGCGCTGGCAAGCGTCTCGTTCGCGGACGAGATCGTGGTGGTGGACAGCGGCTCCACGGACGGCACCCTCGATATCGCCCGGCGCTTCACGGACCGGATCATCCTGCAGGAGTTCCTCGGTTACGGACCGCAGAAGAACCTGGCCCTGGAGAGTTGCACGCGGGACTGGATCTTCGTGCTGGATTCCGACGAGGAGCTGAGTCCGCGGTTGGCCGAAGAGGTCCGGGCCGTGGTATCCGGCGATATTTCCGGTTTCCGGGTCTACAGTGTTCCCCGGCTGAGCCGCTTCATCGACCGGTGGATGCGCCACGGAGGCTGGTATCCGGACCGGACAGTCCGATTGGTTGGGAGAGGGACGGGCAGGTTTTCGCAGTCCGCCGTTCACGAGACGTTCGTGACCGGGCATCCGGCCGGGAATCTCACGGGAGACCTTCTGCATCATACGTATGCCTCCATCAGCGACTATGTGCGGCGGCAGGACCGTTACAGCTCGCTGGCGGCCCGGCAGCTTATGGAGAGCGGGCGGAAGGTGCGCGTCACTCCGGCAGGGATGGCGCTGTCGCTTGTGAGGAAGTTTCTGGAGGTGTATATCTGGAAGCGGGGGTTTCTGGACGGGCAGCACGGCTTCGTGGTGGCGTGTCTGGCGGCCTATGCGGTGTTCCTGCGTCAGGCCAAGCTCTGGAAGCCCGAAGACTGCGGCGGCCCGCAGAGGACGCCCGGCGAACTGGAAGGAGTGCCCAGGTGACTTTGACGTTCGACAAGCTGTTCCGGAAGGCTGTGCTGATGCTCGCGCTGTCCCTGCTCATCAAGCAGGCGACGGCGGAAGAGGCCGGGGCGGTGTCCCTGGCCGAGGTGCGCTCGCGCATCCAGCAGGCGACCGCCGGGTTCCGCGACCTGCGGATGGATGTCGAGATCGCCTTCGCCGATCAGAAGGAACTTGCCGTCATCGGAAAAGATTACGGCCGGGCATACGAGTTCAAGAGGTCGCAGCTGGTCTTCAAGGACCCCGACAAGTTCAAGATGACCGCCCGGGCCGGTCTGGTGAACGTCACCTACATCGTCACGGGGGATATGAAGCGGGTGAAGGCCGGCCTCATCAAGAAGACGGACGATATCGGCGACGAGCCGCACAAGAAGCAGAATGCTCTGGACGTGGGCATTGTGACAGGCTCGCTGTGGCAGTTCTTCAATGTTGAGGGCGTGCGGACGGAGAGCCTCAACGGCGTGCCCTGCTATGTCCTGACCCTTTCCCTTGCCAACAGCCCGCAAAAGAAGCAGTATATCTGGGTGGACGCGAAGGACCTGAAGCTCCTGCGCAGGGAGAAGCGCGAGGCGGACGGGTCTCTGAGGGTCCGTTACGTTTACAGCGGGCACCGCAGAGTGAACGGCATCTGGGTGCCGGGAGAGCAGAGGGTCTTCAACGGTCATGGGCGGCTCGGGGGGACCAGCGTCTACAGCAACATCCGCATCAACTCGGGAGTCTCGGACAGCGAGTTCCGCTGAGCCCCTCCCGCTTTCTGCCCGGCTGAGGGGGGAGGGCGGGGAGTGACCAGCCGCTACCCGCAGGCGGACCTGTCCCGGGTCCGCCGCAGCTCCATCCGGGACCGGCAGAGCAAGGTCCACCTCCGCGACTTCGCGCGCCCGGTGCCGGAGGGCGCCTCCGTCCGGGAGCTGATCCACAGCCTTCCCCGCCTCCTTGCGGCCGGATCGCTCAGACGGGCCGCCGAAGCCATCGCGGGGGCCGCGCGCGAGGGCCGGGCGGTGGTCGTCTGCCTGGGAGGGCACGTCATCAAGACCGGGCTCGCTCCGGTGCTCATCGACCTCATGAGCCGCGGGGTCATCACCGCCGCCGCCACGAACGGGGCGGGCGCCATCCACGATCTGGAGATCGCTCTGTTCGGTCACACCAGCGAATACGTGGAGCGGGGCATCGGGGACGGGGCTTTCGGGATGGCGCACGAGACTGCGGACTTCCTGAACCGCGCGGTGGTGGAAGGCAGCAAGCTTCAGCTCGGGTTCGGCGAGAGCGTCGGGCGGGCGCTGGTGGCCGCGGACTGCCCGAACCGTCACGTCTCGCTGTTTGCCGCAGCCTACGAGCTCCGCGTCCCCGTCACCGTGCACGTCGGGGTCGGAACCGATGTGGTTCACATGCATCCGTCGGCCGACGGGGCGGCCATCGGCGACACTTCGCTCCGCGACTTTCGCATCCTGGTCGAAGCGATGCGGGGCCTCGGGGGCGGCGGGGTGCTGATGAACATCGGATCGGCGGTGGTGCTTCCGGAGGTGATCCTCAAGGCCCTGACGGTGCTCCGGAGCCTGGATGTGGACCTGGCCGGTTTCACGGGCATCAATATGGACTTCGTGCAGCATTATCGCTCCAACCAGCAGGTGGTGAACCGGGTGGCGGAGCTGGGGGCGGAGGGCATCTCGCTGACAGGCCATCACGAGATCATGGTGCCGCTGCTTGCGGCCGCCGTGCTGGATGAGATGCAGGCGCAGGCACACCGGGAAAAGGAGGGGCGTTGAAAGACCCGCTGGAGCATCTGCTGGAGCGCCTGTCCGGCCGGAGGGTGCTCGTCATCGGTGACGTGATGCTGGATGAGTATCTGATGGGGGACACGCGGCGTATCTCGCCGGAGGCGCCGGTGCTGGTGGTGGACGTGCAGGAGATGCGCTGGGCGCCGGGCGGGGCCGCGAATGTGGCGGCGAACGTGCGCGCTCTCGGGGGAGAAGTCTCCATCGTCGGCGTCACCGGCTGCGACGAGGCCGGCCGGCGTCTGGCCGAACAGCTCGAAGCCCTGGGGGTGCGGACGGACGGCCTGGTGCAGGACCCTCATACCTGCACGACTCTGAAGACCCGCATCATCGCCGCGAACCAGCAGGTGGTCCGGGTGGACCGTGAAAGACGCTGCCGTCCGGAGGGAGTGGTGCTCCGGCGGCTGCGCGAGAGTATCCGGGACTGTCTGTCCCGCGTTGACGCGGTGGTGGCCTCGGACTATGACAAGGGCCTTGTTGGCCAGCTCATCCAGGACGCGATCGCTCAGGCCCGCGAGAGAGGCATCGTTTTCACGTCGAACCCCAAGCCCCGCAACCTGCGCTGGTTCCGCGGCGCGGATCTCATCACGCTGAACCAGGTGGAAGCCGAAGCCGCGAGCGGCGTCGAGATCCGCGATGAATCCACCGTGGAGCGCGCGGGATCCCGGATCCTGAAGCGGGCGGGAGCGGGCAACGTCATCATCACGCGCGGAGCGCACGGAATGACGGTCTTCCACGGGGACGCGCAGGTGGAGCATATCCCCGTGATGCCGGTCGAGGTCTTCGACGTCGCCGGAGCCGGGGACACCGTGGTCAGCACCCTGACCCTGGCGCTGGCTGCCGGCGCGGACATCGTGACGGCCGCCCGGCTGGCCAACTTCGCCGGGGCCAGCGTGGTCCGCAAGCTGGGCGTGCAGACGGCGGTGCCGGCGGAGATCGCCCATCTGATCAGACATGCGAGGGAGAACGGCCTTTGACGGACGCATCCGAACGGATCCTGACGCGGGAGGAGGTGGCCCGGCTCTGCCGCCAGTGGCGGGATGCCGGGGAGAAGATCGTCTTCACGAACGGTTGCTTCGACATCCTCCACATCGGGCACGCCCGCTACCTTGCCCAGGCGAAAGCGCTGGGGGATCGACTCGTGGTGGGCGTGAACTCGGACGCCTCCACGCGCGCCCTCAAGGGGCCGGAGCGGCCCATCGTGCCGGAGGATGAGCGCGCCGAGATGCTGGCATCCTTGCGTGCGGTGGATGCCGTCAGCATCTTCGACGAGTTGACCCCGGACGAGCTGATCCGGGCGGTGCGCCCCCACATCCACACAAAGGGAGGGGACTACCGGCCGGAAGACCTGCCGGAGGCTAAGGTGGTGCGGGAGGTCGGGGCCGTCGTCTGTGTGCTGGGGCTGGTGGAGGACCGGTCCACCACCCGCCTGGTGGAGATCATCCGGAGGGGGGCTAAGGCCGGTGGATGAGGGGCGGGCCGTCGGAGTGATTCCCGCGCGGCTGGCGGCCACGCGCCTGCCGCGCAAGCCGCTGGCCGACATTGCCGGCAGGCCGATGATCCGCTGGGTCTGGGAGCGGGCGAGCGCGGCAGAGCTTCTGGATGAGGTCATCGTCGCGACCCCGGATGAAGAGATCGTCTCGGCCTGCGCTTCGTTTGGAGCGAGGGCGGTCCTCACCGCGCCGGAGCATCCCACGGGGACGGACCGGGTGGCCGAGGCGGCCGCTGGACTGGAGGCGGAGCTCGTGGTGAACATTCAGGGGGACGAGCCGCTCATCCGGGGCGAGGACCTGGATGCCCTCGTATCCGCGATGCGCTCGGATGCGGACGCGGCGCTGGGGAGCCTGATGTTTCCCCTGGGCGAGGAGGAGGACGCGTCCGATCCGAATCTGGTCAAGGTGGTGGTGGACCGCTGCGGCAGAGCGCTCTATTTTTCCCGGTCGTGCATTCCGTACGACCGCACGGGGGCCCGTCCGGCGCGGTTCGGGCACATCGGCGTGTATGCCTGGCGGAGGGACCGTCTCCTGGAGTTCGCGCGGATGGAGCGCGGGCGGCTGGAGGAGGCCGAGTCGCTGGAGCAGCTCCGGGCGCTGGAGGCGGGCTGGAAGATCCGCATGGTTCCGACGGATTTCCGGCCGGTGGGGGTGGACACGCCTGCGGATCTGGAGAGGGCCAGACGTGCGCTGGGCGCGTGAGGCGGCGGCTGCCGGAGTCCTTCTGGCGTTGTGCGCGGTTGCCTGCGCGCAGCCGCCGAAGGCGCTGGAGCCGCGGCCGGTGCGGGAGATGGGCCGGCTGAAGATGCAAAGCGGTCCGGGCGAGTCCTGGTCCTCGGACGGCTTCACGGTGCGCCTGGCAGCCAGAGGGGGCGATATCGAGCGGGGCGGCACGGCTCAGGTCCTCCACGGCGGGAAGGAGGTCTGGAGCCGCTCGTGCGAGCCGTCCACCATCGTCCGTCTGATGGATCTGAACGGAGATGGTTGGCCCGAAGTGGTGCTGCGCGAGTTCACCGGCGGCACGCACTGCTGCAACAGGCACGTCATTCTGCAGATGGACCGCGGGAAAGGGAGCGTGCGGGTCCTGCTGGAGTGGGACGGCGAAGCGGTCACGCTGGACAACGCCGAGTTCGCGTTTCTGGACGGGGGGGACTGGGCCCGCATCGTCACCCACGACGGCCGTTTCGCCGGGTTCGGCGGCCTTCCGTTCGCAAGGTCGCCCTTTCCACGGAAGGTGTTCGCCTGGCGCGATGGAGTCTACGTCGCAGCGACCCGCGAGCATCCCGGTTGGCTGAGACGGTTCCGGGACGGGGTCCTTCCGGCCATCGAAGGTCTCGCCGCTCAGGTGCGCTCCCGCGCCGGGGCTGCGCTCCAGGCCGGCGATCCCGTGGCCGGCGAGCAGCTCGAGCAGGAGGCCGAAGCCTCCCGCCTCTCCCTGCGGGGCGCCGTGCTGGAAGCCTGGATCTACTGCGCCCTTCTCGGGGAGGGGGATTCGATGCTCGAACGGCCGGACCCGGAGGTGAAGGCCGCGCTGGAGTGGGTCCGTCAGCGCAGGGAGCAGATCCTCTCCCTCATCGCGTCCGCGCCCTTTTAGGAAGCGGCCCGTTCAGTCGGTCGGCTGGAAGGTGAATGTCCGCCTCATGGTCACCTCCCGCGGGATGCCCCCCTGCGTGGCCGGGCTGTACCGGTAGGCGCGGACGGCCTTCAGGACCTCCTGATCCAGCGCCCGGAAGCCGGAGGAGTCCACGATCTCAGCGTCCTTCACTGCCCCATCGGTCCCGACCGTGTACTGGCAGGTGACTGAGACCGGCCGGGCCAGGCGCACAGATGCCGGGATGGAGGGGCTCGGGCCGCTCAGGAAACGGGCCTTCACCGTCTCGGCCTGAGTGGAGCGGTGCGCAGGCGGCTCGGGGGCTTTGCAGAGGGTGCAGACGCGGGTGGGCGCGTCGGCCTCGCGGAACGTGCGGGTCACGGTGTTCTGGCAGTAGCGGCCGGGCAGCATGCCGCTCGCCTGGCACACGGTGACGCGTACCTCCCGGGGCGCTGGAGCCGGCGCGGGAGCCGGAGGGGCCGCAGGACCGGGATTGGCCGCCGGTTCGGGATCGCCGCGGCCCGGGCCCGTCCCGGAGCCCTCGCCGGTGCCCCGCCCCGGCACCCAGCCGGGCCGGGTCCGCCCTCCCGGGCCCAGGTCCAGGTCCCCGCCGGCTGACGGAGTGCCGGTATCCAGCTCTCCGCCTCCCGGCCGGGCAACGGAACCGCCGCCGGGACGGCCCGGAAGGGCGGCCTGCCGCCAAGGCGCGAGGGGCCGGGCGGGGGAGTGGCGCGGTGGGTGTGGCACGCGCTCCTCGCGGACAGCGCTCTGCCGCACGGGACGCGCTTCCGGCACCGGCTGAGGCCCGGGGGGCGGAGGCGGCGGAGTCGTCTGCGGGCGCTGGACCTCGACGGGCGAAGCCTCCCGGGTGAATTCGACGGGCAGGAACTCGATCTGATGCGCGGCAGGGCCCTGCGACGCCGCCCGGACGGCGATGACCGACACCGCCGCCACATGCGCCGCGAGCGAGGCGGCTATCCCGGCCAGGAAGACCCGGTCGCGCCGCCGGTCCATCAGGGTTCGCCTTCCTCCTTCGGCCTGGTGGCGATGGTCAGCAGCCTGGCCCCGCAGCTCTTCGCCTCGTCGGCCAGTTCCACCAGCCCTTTCACGCGCTGGCTCTGGTCGCAGTTGATGACCACGGCCGTGTCCGGGTTGCGGCGGAGCGCCTCCTTCAGGGCGGGGCGGATCTGCTCGAAGGTGACCCGTTGCCGGTCCACATAGTAGCGGCCGTCTGCCGTCAGCGTGAGCACCACCTTGTCCACCGGCCTGGACTGGGCCTGAGCGGCCTTCGGCAGGTTCACCGGCATCCCTCGCATGGTGGTCATGGCCAGAGAGGCCATCATGAAGAAGACGAGCAGAAAGAAGATCGTGTCGATCATCGGCACGATCTCGATGCGAGCCTTCTTAGGCTGGTAGGGCGCAATGCGCATCGCCGGTCCCTCCCGATGCCTCGTCCAGCGCCGTGCGCAGGTTCACGATGCGCGTTCCGGCGATCTCCATCATCCCCACCACCTGCCGGACCCGGTCGTTCAGGTAGTTATAGATCACCAGGGTCACTATCGCGATGAAGAGGCCGGTGGCTGTGGCGATGAGCGCCTCGGCGACTCCGCCGGTGATGGCCGTGGGGCTCCCGATCTGATTCTCGGCGCCCACCACCTCGAAAGCCTTGATCATGCCCGTGACCGTGCCGAGAAGCCCCAGAAGCGGGGCCACGGTAATGACCGTGTCCAGGATGACCAGCCTCTTCGAGAGAGCCTCCCGTTCGATCATCCCGCGCTCTTCCATGGCCTTTTCGCAGGCAATGCTCCCGGCGTGCCAGTGATCCAGACCCGCCGCCATCACGCGGCCCACCGGGCCTCCCGCCCGCAGGGCCCGTCCGCGCGCCTCGTCGACCGTCCCCCGCAGCACGGTGCGTGAGACTTCTTCGATCAGCTCCTCTGCTCCGTCCAGAGCTCCCCGGAGAAGAAGATAGCGCTCGATGGCGGCGCCGAGCGCAAGCACGGACGCCAGAAGAAGCGGCCACATCACCGGGCCGCCTTTGACAAGGAATTCGTACCCGGAACTCAGCAGGTCCACAGAACACCCTCCTGCGAAGACGATGCCGGAAGGCAGGCAGGTTCATCCCTGCGCTGGCGCGCCGGATGCGCGCAGTGAAAGTATTGGCATTTTAACGCTTTTTCAGAATCCCGGGGTGATTCCCTGCGCAGCATTTCGGGATATCGGCCGAAGCGGGCAAGTTGCGACCGGTTCGCTACTTGAGAAAAATAACACAAAGTATTGACAGGTTTTCGCAGAAGGGGTAATATCCGGGTATGGACTGCCCTGACATCCAACTGGAAATCAAGCCCGAACGGAAGGACGACGCCGTCCCTCCTCTGGGGCAGCGGGCGACTCGCCAGCGCAGGCTGATCTACGACATCCTTCGCGCCTCGGACGAGCATCTCGACGTTGAGACCCTCTACCGTAAGGCTCGCGACATCGACTCGAGGGTGAGTCTGTCCACCGTCTACCGTACCATCGCCCTTCTGAAGGAGTCTCGTCTTGTCGATGAGCTCATCTTCGATGACGACCGGCGCTGTTACGAGTTCAAGAAGACGGGAGGGCATCACCACATACGCTGCCAGTCGTGCGGGCGGATCGTGGAGTTCGAGACCTCCTGCGAGAAGCGCCTCCGCGACAAGCTCGAAGCGCAGCTGGGATTCGATGTCGAGAACATCCGGATAGACGTCTCGGGCTACTGCTCCGATTGCCAGGGGCGCTGACCCCGGCGGGCGCCGTTCGAGAACCACGGCCAGCCCTCGCCGCCCCGCTGCGGCGCGGGAGCCGTCTGTGCACGGCTGGGCCGCGGAGGACGGAAGCGCGGCCGTTGGGCTATACTGCCGCTGACCAACGACCTTTGCACGGGAGCATTCAGCCGAAGGGTGCCTGACATCGCTCTGATCATCGCCGCGGCCGCCATCGTCGGCGCGCTTCTGCTGGGCGGCCTGATCGATCTGGCCCATCTCGGGATCGCCGTCCGGCTATGGGGATTCGGCCCGCCCCGGGCCACTCCGCGGCGCGGCGAGGCCGCCGTCCTGCATCACCGGTTCGGAAAGACCGGCTGGATCCTCGGCACGCTTGCGGGCTGGGTGTTCGCCCCGTACGAGGTCTTTGTGACCAACCGGCGCTTCATCGTCAACTTTCGCAACGCGTTCGCCCGGCTGGACATCCCGCTGGATGCCATCCGCTCCGTGCGCGTCCGGCGCAGGCCCTGGCCGCTGGCGGACGAGATCCTGATCGGCTACAGCGACCACGGCACGCCCAAGCAGTTCTTTCTGCCGGACAATGCCGCCGTCATCGTCCGGGCTCTGAAGCACGCCGGCGCGGACTTCACCCTGGAAGAGTAGCTCAGGAGTAGCTGCCGAACCGCCGGGCCGCCTCCAGCATCGCCACATAGTTTGACGGCCGGACCGAGCTGTGGATGCTGTTGGAGCTGGAGAGGATGAACCCTCCGCCTTCGCCGGCGTCTTCGATGGCCCTGCGGACAGCCTCCGTCACCTCCTCCGGGGAGCCGTGGGGAAGCAGCTCGCCGCAGTCGATGTTGCCGACAAGGCAGACGCGGTCTCCGGCGAGACGCTTCACGGTCCTCAGGTCCATTCCGGCGAGAGGCTCCAGCGGATTGAGGCCGTGAATCCCCGTGGAAACCAGCATGTCCAGCAGCGGATAGATGTTGCCGTCCGTGTGCTTGATGCACAGTGCGCCTTCCGGGCGGATCAAGTCGACCATCCGGGCCATCCGCGGCAGAAGGAAGCGGCGGAACACGTCCGGGCTCATCATCGGACCGGGGTTGTGGGCGTAGTCGTCGGCCAGAACCACCACGTCGGCTCCGGCGCGGATGGCGTTCTGCGCCACCCGCATGTTGGCTTCCAGCACCTTGTCCATCAGATACTCCGCCAGCTCCGGCTCACACAGGAGCGCGGCCAGCAGGCCGTCCATCCCCATCACGTAGGCCGACCACATGAACTCCGCGCGATGGTGGAAGATGATAGCCCGTTTGCCCTTGTAACGCCGGACCAGATCGCGCAGAGTCTCCAGCCGGTAAGGGGCGTCGGGGTCCGGCGGGGAGTAGGCGCGGGCGTCTTCCAGGGTCTCGACAGGTCCCCGCACCGGATGGCTCAGCAGTTCGGGACCGCGGGAGACGTAGGTCACCCCCCATTCGTCCACGAAGGTGCCGTCGGGATTCTCCCTCACGCGGAGCCAGTCCGGGCTGCACGCCACCGCGTCCATGTCCATCCGGTCCGTGAAGTCGGCCTGGTCTTGCGCGTCCGGAAGGATGGCCCGGTAGACGGCGGGGTCGATCAGGAACTCCACGACGGGCACGCGGTCGGGCTGGCCGCGCTGCAGGGCCGTCCGGACTCTGTCAGCTGAGTTCACTTTGCTATCTCCTCGATGCGCACGATCCGTCCCTGTTCCAGCGACAGAATGGCGGCCTCGATGATCCTCTGGGCCTCCAGCCCGTCGGCTCCGGAGCCGTCGATCTCGTCCGGGCCCGCGCCGGAGTCCACCTGCTCCAGAAACCGGTGGATGCGGTCGCGGAAGGTGTCGTTGAAGTCCCGGAACCCTCCGAAGACCGGGTTCGTGTAGACGGTCTTCACCAGCGTCGATGCCGGGTAGAGCGTGGCTTCCCGCCACATGTCCTCCAGAACGAACCGCCCTTCGGTCCCGGCCACCTCGCAGCGTTCCATCGGGTGACCGCGTCCGATGTCGTAGCTGCTTGTCAGGTGGCCCACCGCTCCGCTTGCAAGGCGGAAGTTGAAGGACGCCGTGCTCCAGATGCGGCGGCCGGGGGCTTTCATCGCGAAGCACTGGACGCTCTCCACGTCGCCGCAGAAATGGCGGATCAGATCCATCGCATGGGGAGTCAGGGCCTTGATGTGGAAGTAGGGCGAATCCGGGTCCTGGAAGCGCCCGATCCAGAGCGCCACGTTGACGAAGAGCTGCGGTCCGATCTTCCCCTCGTCCACCCACTGGCGGGCGACGCGCGCCGCTTCGGTGAAGCGGTGGTTGAAATTGATCCCGAAACAGCGGCCGGCCCTGCGGCCGGCCTGCACCATCTCGATGGCCCGGGGGATGTCGTTGGAGATGGGCTTCTCGCAAAGGACGTGACATCCCGCCTCGAAGGCCTGGAGGGTGGGCTGCCAGTGGTCGCTCCCGTACTCATATCCTCCGGTAGTGATGTGGCAGAGGTCCGGCCGGACATGCCGGAGCATTTCGAGCGCGTCCGTGAACCACGGAACGCCCAGCCGCTCGCCCGCTGAGCGGGCGCGCTCCGGGATGATGTCGCAGACGGCGGCAAGCTCCGCCAGCGCCTCACCGGCGAGCACGTCCGCGTGCAGGTTCCCGATGGGGCCCATCCCGATCACGCACGCCTTCAGCATGTCACCGTCCGTCCCGGCGCAGCTCTCACGCTTCCGAGCCCGCGGCCCTTTCGCCCGGCACTCCCGGCTCTTCGTAGCCCAGTTCGCGGATGTCCTCCGCGAACAGATCGAACACCGGAGATCCCGCGCATCGCTTCCAGCGGCCCACGGGGTCGCGCCGGACCTCGATCCGTGCCAGCGGAATGCCCAGAAACTCCTCCAGCCGCGTCAGCTCCCTCTCCTGATGCAGAACGAAGTCCTCGAAACGCACCTCGATGCAGCGTGCCGGGGGCGGGGTGGCCTTCACGATCGCGCGCTGATACTTCCAGCTCGTGGCGCGCTTCAGCATCAGGTCGTCCGTGGGGTCGTAAGGAACGCCGAATTCTGCCAGGTCGTCCGTGATGTGCGCTCCCAGGATGCTGTCTCGCGGATCCCGCACCCAGTGGATGTAGTGCGCCTCCGGGAACATCCGCACGATCCACGGGTAGGCGAGCGTGGTCTCCGGAAGCTTCCAGCCCCTGTGCGGTGCGCTGGAGGAGAGCACGGAGGAGAGATAAAGCTCCACCAGCCGGACGAACTCCGGATCGACGGGGCCGTCGCTCAGTGCCGAGAAATCCCACTCGAACCCACCCAGATGCCGTACGCGCCGGGCCAGCACACGGCAAGCCTCGTACATCGCATCGGGCGGGATGAGATCTCCCGATTCGTTGATCTGCGCACCCATGAACACCCCGCTTTCGCTCAGCGTCCGGGAGATGGCGCGCGTGCCGGAGTGCCCCCGGCCGATCACGGTCACCAGCACCGCGGCTCAGAGCTCCTTCTGTCCCCGCTGGGTCTGCAACTCGAGGGCCTGCAGGTCCCGGGCTTCCCGGGGGGAGCCGATGTAGAGGGTGTCGTATGCCTCCTGGGAGCTCCGGAACTGCACCCCCCGGCCGTGCCAGTTAAGGTTAGTGTAGATCGGGGCGCGCCGTCCCGTCTCCCTCTCGCGGCGGGCGATGTGCGCTTCCATCCGCTCCGTCAGCATCCGGACGACACCGGGCTCCTCTTCGGCCATGTTATGGTTTTCGTCCGGATCTTTGATCAGGTTGTACAGCTCCACGGGCGGTTTGAAGTGGAAGTCCGGTTCCAGCGCCACGATCAGCTTCCACTCCGGAGTCCGCCACCCGTGCTTGCGCATCCACGTGCATTCGGTGATGTAGAACTCCGGCTCGCTCTCCCGCCGCTGCCCCTGCATCAGAGGAGTCAGGCTGCGGCCATCGAAGGCGATGTCCGTCTCGATGCCCAGCAGGTCCAGGATGGTGGGCGTCACGTCCTTGAGCTGGCAGTAGTCGTCGAACCGGACTCCCGCCGGCACCCGTCCCGGCAGGCGGAAGATCAGCGGGACCCTCAGCGTGCAGTCATACAGGCCGTGGTGGTCGAACCAGCACTCGTGGTCGTAGAGGGTCTCTCCATGGTCGGAGTCGATGACCACCAGTGTATCCTCCTCCAGCCCCAGGTCCGCGATCAGGGTCAGCAGGTTCTGGATGCAGGCGTCCATGTAGGCCAGCGCGCCGTCATACTGCGCGATGATGTAGTCCTTGTCCCGGACGCCGGGCGGGAACCAGCTTGCGAAATAGTCCCGGAACGGCTTGAACGCCAGCACCGGCTCCAGCGAATCGTTTTCCGGGTCGAACTCGTCCCTGCCGTAGAAGATCCGCTCGAAGGGTTGCGGCGGAAGGTAGGGCGAGTGCGGGTCCATGTGCCTCAGGAACAGGAAGAAAGGCTTGCCGTCCGCCGCAAGCCGCTTCAGCTCCGGGATGGCGACTGCGTTCAGATTCTCCGCCTTGGGGCTGCGCCCCGACTCGTACTCTCCCCAGCCGCTGAAATCCAGATAGTTCTGGAATCCGCGCGATGCGACGTTCCCGCTGAAGCCGACGCACGTGGTGTTGTAGCCGTGCTCGCCCAGAATCTCCGCCAGGGTCTTCAGGTGGCTACCCAGCGGCCCTTCGTGACGCAGCGCCACGACATCCGTCCCGAAGACGTCCATTCCGGTGAACATCGAGGAATAGCCGGGCGTCGTCGGGATGTGCGGGCTGAAGCAGCGAGTGAACGTCGCCCCTCCGGCCGCATACCGGTCGATGTGCGGCGTGGTGAGGCGATGGTAGCCGTAAAGGCTCATATGGTCCGCCCGAAGGCTGTCGATGCCGAAAAGGATGAGATTGGGGTGTTTCATCGTCTTTCTCTACGCTCCTGAAACCGCAAACGCCGCCCTCAGATAACCGCGCGATTCGGCGGCGATGATGGAGACTTCCGGCAGGCTCAGCTGGCCGGCGCCGATGATCTCCAGGTCCACCGGCCCGGAGTATCCGCCCTCCACCATGGCGCGGCAGTAGGCGATGAGGTCGATGTCCCCCCGCCCGCAGGTCTGGTCGGCTGGCGAGCCCGGGGAGGGCCCCCGGCCTTTGCAGTCCCGGATGTGGATGTGCCGCGTGCGGGACAGCACCCGGGGCAACGCTTCCTCAGGGTTCTCGCCGGCGCGGTAGACGTGGCTGGGATCCATATCGATGCCGAATGCGGGCGAGGAGATCTTCTGCATGGCGCGCAGGGTGGTCTCCGTGTCGTGGATGCACGCTCCCACATGCGCCTTCACGCACAGTGTCACCCCGAAGCCCTCGGCCTCCTGCGCCAGCCTGGCCATCATGTCCGTCTGCCGTTCGAAGTCGTCCTCGCTGCCCGCCTGACCGCCCGGACCGATGTTCACCACCGGAATCCCGATCTCCGCCCCCGCTTCGAACGCCTTGAGCAGGCGCTCCTCATCCAGCGCCGCCTCCTCCATGGCCAGAAACTCCAGCTCGTTGTCCTGGACGATGGCCTTCAGTTCGGAGGCCTGCGAGCGCCAGTTGTCCAGGTCCAGATGCTCGCACATCCCCTTGATGGCCGAGATCTCCACCCCGTCGTAGCCGGCCAGCCGGATGTGCCGCGCCGCCGTCGCGAAGTCGAATCCCGCGAACAGCACCGAGTTCACGCCGAGTCTGATCATCTCCCGGATCTCCGCGCCCTCCCCGCCCGCCCGCCGGGCTCGGGACGGCGTCCGTCTCAAAGGTCAACGATGGAATGCGTCTCCCAGCTGCGGATGGCCGCTTCGATGACCTCCTGCACCTTGAGCGCGTCCCTGCCGGATCCGTCAATCTGGTCGTACGGGGTCCCGGCTTCCAGCTGATCCACCCACCTGCGGATGCGGCTGGCGAAGGTCTCGCCGAAGCTCCGCATGCCGCCCAGGTAGCTGTATGTCTCATACTCGATGGAGTCGCGCGGATAGAAGGACAGATGCTCGCAGGCGTCTTCCAGCACGAAGCGTCCCCGCGAGCCGATCACCTCGCAACGTTCCAGACCGTAGCTCCCTCCTGCGTCGTAGCTTCCGGTCAGGTTGCCCACCACCCCGTTCTCGAACAGCAGCAGGATCTGGGCGTTGGACCAGCAGATGCGCCCATCCCCCTTCTTCAGGAAGCAGGCGACGCTCCTGATGTCCCCGCAGAAGTAGCGCATCACATCGAAGGAGTGCGGATGCAGGGCGCGCAGGTGGAACCAGGGGGAGGTCTCCACCGGGTTGTTGATCCACATCCGCATGTTGATCATATACAGCGTGCCCAGACGGCCGGTCTCCACCCACTCCTTGGCCCGGAGCGCCGCCGGGGTGAAGCGGTGGTTCAGATTGATGGCGTAGGGTATCTTCTTCGCCTCCGCCAGCGCCACCATCTGCCGGCCTTCCTCCACGTTGTTGGAGATCGGTTTCTCCCCCAGCACCGGGATGCCCGCTTCCAGCAGCTCCATGGTCGGCGTGAAGTGGTCGCCGCCGTTTTCCTCCCCGCGGGTGCACATGCTGCAAGCGTCCAGTTCGATGCCGCTGTCCAGCATCTCCCGGACGCTGTAGAAGGCCTTTCCACCGAACTTCGCCGCCCCGGCGTCGGCTTTTTCCGGGATGATGTCGCAGCAGGCCACCACCTCGCACCGGGGATCGTCCCTGTAACACTGCGCGTGGATGCTGCCGATGTTTCCCACGCCCACGATGCCTATTCTGAGAGCCATGACCGGTATCCTCGGGAACCCTTCTCGCGCGCGGCCGGGCAGCCTTCCGCGGCAGGCGCAAGCATCCTCTTATTCGCCGCCGGCTCCCTCTCCTGCCGGATGCGCTGGAGGTTCCGGGAAGGGCGGCGGATAAATCTCCCCCGGACCGCTACGGCGGGCAAGGCGTCCGGGCGGGCGGAGGAGGCGAACGGCTCGATGCAGGCATCCGGCGCGCAAGATGGGCCCTCATCCCGGGGCAGGCTGGCGTCCATTGACGCCTTCCGCGGGTTCACCATCTTCCTGATGGTGCTGGTCATCGCGGTGGCGGGCTACCCGCGTCTCCCCCATGAGATGTCGTGGTTCGGCAGTCTGCCCGTCTCCACGTGGAAGCATGCGGACACAGGCTGGGAGACGTTCGTCGAACGCAAGAAGGCCGAAGGGCTCTCCCTGGCGCAGATCGAGCGCCTTCCGGAGGCCGCCCGGAAGAAAGTGGGCTGCACGCTGACCGATCTGGTGGCCCCCTTCTTCGTCTTCATCGTGGGCGTCTGCATCCCGCTCAGCCGGTCGCGGCGGGGGGCGCAGTGGTGGAGGCACGTTCTGACCCGCACGGCCGGTCTGATCGCGGCAGGCGTGCTCTACATCAGCCTCGTCCTGGGGCTGTCCTGGTGGTGGGGGATCCTGCAGGCCATCGGTGTGGCCTATCTGATGGGCGCGGCCAGCCTGAAACTGAGCGGTCGCTGGAGGTGGGCCGCCGTCCCCGCGGTGCTTCTGCTGCACGCCCTGATGAGCCGCTTCACGGGATGGTGGCTCGGCTTCGGCGACACCCCGGAGCCGTTCTGGACCATCGCGAACCCGCTGGGGGACCCGCTGAAGCCGCTGCGGGTCCACTGCCTGCCGTGGGTGTCCATCTCCTACGGAGCCATCGCGATGACCGGAGTCCTTCTGGGCGAGGCGGTGGCCACCGGGGACCATCTCCGGGTGGTGCGCCGGGGCCTTCTGCTGGGGCTGCTGTGCGCCGGCGCCGGGCTGGCCGTTCATCAGGCCGGGCTGGCCACCGGGCAGTACGACCTCTGCTTCAACAAGCCGGACGTCACAGCCTCTTACGCGCTGTTCACGTCCGGGGTGGCGGCCCTGACCTTTCTGGCGTTCTACTGGGTGGTGGACGTGCGGGGCCTCCGCGGCTGGACCGCACCGCTGAACGTTCTGGGTACCAACGCCCTGCTCGCGTATTTCATGCAGGTGATCATGCGGCTCGCGTTCCGCGCGCTCGGCATCGAGCCGTTCTTCAGGGCGGCCCCTGACGGCTCCGTCCGGATGTGGGCCGGACTCTGGGATTCTCCCCTCTGGCAGAGGTTCCTGCTGGACAGAAGCGGCTATACGGGGCTTCTGTGGGGCCTGATCTGGACAGGCTGCCTCTGGCTCATCGTCCGCTGGTGCAACAGGCGGGGCATCTTCTGGAAGCTGTGACACGGGACGGGGCGGGGGCCGGATTCCCCGCCCCGCCGCGGTCCATCCGGTCCTGGCTCCCCCGTCTAGGCGGGACTGCCTGCCGGCGAGCCTCCGAAGCAGCGGTTGAGCACGTTCTCAGCGATCGGACGCGTCGCCAGCGACACCGCCACCGTGACGATCGCCGATAGCGGCAGGGCGACGATCAGCGGGTCCACCACCGCCCATTTCGTGCCCGCGGCCAGGCTGGTCTTCCCGAACACCGCCATGCATACTCCCAGAGCGGCGGACTCTTTCTCGTGCACGAAAAGCACCCACAGCCCCCAGGCCAGCAGTCCCGTCACCATGCCGGAAATGATGCCGGGCAGCGTGGCCCGCTTCCAGAACAGGGCGCTGACGTAGGCCGGCAGGAACACCGCCGCGCACATTCCGAAGAACAGCGCCGTCGCGATGGCGATGATGCCGGCCGGAAGGTTGTAGGCCAGGACGATGGTCAGCACGAACCCGGCGAAGATGCCGAGCCGGGCGATCGGCACCGTGCGTTCCTGGTGCCTGCCTCCGGCCAGCGCCTGCTGATAGAGATCGCGCCCGAAGGACGTCCCGATGGCGTGGAACTGGCCGCTCAGCGTGGACATGGCCGCGGCAAGCAGGCTCAGCATGAACACGTACCCGAACCATTCCGGCATCGCCATGGAAACGTAAGTCGGGATGATCTTGTCGATGTTCGGCTTGCCCGTGGCCGGATCCATCACCATCGCCAGCGCGATCTTGCCCTGCGTCTGGTAGAAGAACAGGTTGGTCAGCGCTCCCACCGTGAATGCGACCCCGGTCATCATCAGGATGAAGATGCCGCCCGGGATGAGCGCACGGTTCAGCTCCTTGCCGCTCTTGACGGTCATGAAGCGTACCGCGAGCTGCGGCTGAGCCAGCACCCCGATCCCGACCCCAAGGATGATGGTGGACACCAGCTGCCACCACAGCGGAGAGAACAGCGCGGGCATGGCGGTCCATCCGCGATGGCCCTGTTCCGCCAGTGGAGGGGGGACCCGGGAGGCTAGCTCGGTCAGCGCCTGATGACTGCCCAGGCCGCCCACCTTGGAGTAGGTGGCCACCAGCAGGATGAACATCCCCACGAACATCAGCGTCCCCTGGAGCGCGTCCGTGTAGACCACCCCTTTGAGGCCGCCGAAGAAAACGTACGCGGCCACCACCACGGCGAACACGAACAGCGCGAGCTGGTATTCCAGCCCCAGCTGCACCTCCAGGAATCGCGCCCCGCCGATCATGACCGCCGCCGCGTACAGCGGCATCAGGCAGGCGATCGTGGTCCCCGCGAACCCCTGCACGAAGCGCGATCCGAACCGGCGTCCCAGCAGCTCCGGAAAGGTGTGCGCGTCCAGCGCCGCCCCGATCCGCCGTGTGCGCCGCCCGAACAAAAGGAATGCGATGAAGATTCCCAGGAAGATGTTGAAGAACGTCAGCCACAGCAGACCCATCCCGAACAGGGCGGCCGCTCCTCCGAAACCGACGATGGCCGACGTGCTGATGAAAGTGCTGCCGTAGGCCAGGCTCATCAGCAGGGGATGCACCTGGCGGCCGGCCAGCAGATAGTCGGCCGCGCTGCGCGTCTTGCGGTAACCCAGCCAGCCGAGGTAACCGGTCACCAGGACGTAAGCGGCAAGGATGATGGTCAGAAGCTCGTAGTTCATCGGTCGCCTCCTTTCCGGTCAGACTTCCTCGAAGTCAAGGTCTTCGTCCGGCGGATGGACCGGCTCGGCCATCTCCTCGTCGTCGTTCCAGTGGAGGATTCCGTAGACCACGCAAAGCAGGGTGGAGCCGAGGCAGAGGATGTAAGCCAGCGCCACCCAGAAGTCACCGAATCCCAGCATTGTGGGCCCCCCTTTCGACGCGCCTCTTCTGCGGGCGCGTGCTGCAAGGATTGGCGCGATTGTAACAGGAGTCTCCAGGATACGCAACCATATCGCTGTCTCAGGGTCCCGGCCGTCTCCGCCGGGGCTTCCGGAAAGGCGCGCGCCTGGCGGCGCCGGGGCATTGACTTGGGGGGGCGAAAGACGTATCATCCCTTCACGTGGAACGGGCGCTCTACATCTTCGACCTGGACGGAGTGATCTACCGCGGCAATACCCCGCAGCCCTTCGCCGCCGAGACCATCCAGAGGATCCGCCGGGAGGGTTCCCGGGTGTTCTTCCTCACCAACAACGCGTCCCTTTCGCGAAAGGACGTCTCGGGCAAGCTGACCCGCCTGGGCGTACCCGCCTCGCCGGACGAGGTGATGACCAGCTCTTTCGCGACGGGCCTGTGGTTCCGGGAGCACGGCGCCGTCGGCAAGCGGGTGATGATCATCGGGGAGAAGGGCTGCTTCGACGAGCTCTCAGCCGCCGGGATGCAGGTCTTCAGCCCGGACGACACCACCGACGTGGACTTCGTGGTGGTGGGGATCGACCGGACGTTCAACTACCATAAGCTCAACTGCGCCCAGCAGGCCATCCTGAAGGGCGCAACGTTCATCGCCACCAACCGGGATCCGACCTATCCCCGCGAGGACGGCGTTTCGCCCGGAGGCGGCTCCATCGTCGCGGCTGTGGCCACAGCGACCGGCCGCGAGCCCGTCACCATCGGGAAACCCGAGACCTACACCATCCGCAAGATCCTGGAGCTCACCGGAGTGGACCGCTCCGATGCGGTGATGGTGGGCGACCGCCTGGACACGGATATTCTGGTGGGCAACCGGGCGGGGGTGCACACTCTGCTTGTTCTGGGTGGCGTGTGCACCCGGGAGGAGGCCGAGGAGGCGCAGGGAGACCTGCGCCCGGGCGGCATCATCGAGAACCTGGGCCAGCTGAGATGAAGGCGGCTCGCCGGAGGTCAGCATTGTGGGCGGCCGGCCGGTGATGATCGCCGCGGGCGCCGCGGACACATCCGGAGCGGCCGGGCTGGCTCTGTACGCCCGTGTCGCGGCGGCGGCCGGGGTGGATCTGCGGCCGGTCACCGCGTGCGTGACGGCCCGCGACCGCGAGGGCCGGGTGAGGGCGGTGCAGGCGGTGGCCCCCCGGATCATCGCCCGCCAGATGGACTGCGCGGCGCAGTCCGGAGAGGTCCGCGCGGTCTTCGTGGGCATGCTCGCCCGGCACCAGGCGGTCGACGCCGTCGCGGAACGCCTCCGGCGCCGGGAACTGGGCAACGTGGTGCTGTATCCCGTCCTTGGATGCAGCGGGGGGAGGGCCCTGATGACCTCGCAGGGCATCAAGCGCACGGCCCTGGGGCTGGTCCCGCGCTGCCGGCTGGTGGTATGCGAGGCAGATGCGGCCGGGCTGCTCGGGCGGACGGAGGTGCGGGGAAGGGAGAGTTTCTTTCAGGCGGCGAACTGTGTCCTGGAGAGGGGCTCCGAAGCGGTGCTGATGCTCGGAATCCGAAAGGGAGCGGAGGTTCTGGACGTCCTGCTGGCAAAGGACTCCGTGACGGAGTGGCCTGCGGGGGACGGGGCCGATTCCGTCGGTGAGGCGCTGGCCGCTGCCTGTTGCGCGTTGCTGGCTCGCGGAGAGCCGCTCGAAGCTGCCGCGCGGGGAGCGCGGGCGCTGGCGGCGGAGGCGGGATGAGCGCGCCGGAGTGGCGCGCCGGAAGGTCCGGGCTGGAGAGACAGGGATGACCAAGTACATCTTCGTGACGGGCGGGGTGGTGTCTTCCATCGGCAAGGGCATCACCACCGCCAGCCTGGGGCGTCTGCTGAAGAGCAGGGGGTTCAACGTCACCATGCAGAAGCTGGACCCCTACATCAACGTGGACGCCGGCACAATGAACCCGTTCCAGCACGGAGAGGTCTTCGTGACGGACGACGGCGCGGAGACCGATCTGGACCTGGGGCACTACGAGCGGTTCGTCGATGTGTCGCTGACGCGCAACTCGAACGTTACCACGGGCAAGGTCTACGGTCAGGTCATTGCCCGTGAGAGGCGGGGCGAGTTCCTGGGCAGCACGGTGCAGGTGATCCCCCATATCACGGACGAGATCAAAGCCTGCATCCGCAGGGCCGGCGAAGACGCTTCGGCCGACGTCGTGATCGTTGAGATCGGGGGCACGGTGGGCGACATCGAGGGGCTGCCGTTCCTCGAGGCCATCCGCCAGTTCAAGAAGGACGTGGGACACGACAACGTGCTCTACGTCCACGTCACCCTGATCGCCAGCGTGGGACCCTGGAGCGAGCTCAAGACCAAGCCGACCCAGCACTCCGTCATCAACCTGCGCGAAATCGGGATCCAGCCGGATATCCTTGTCTGCCGCTCCAGAGTGCCGCTGTCCGATGAGATGCGCGACAAGATCTCCCTGTTCTGCGATGTGGACCGGGAGGCCGTCATCCAGTCGCTGGACGTCGAGACGCTCTACGAGGCGCCGCTTGCGCTCGAGGAGGAGGGGCTGGCGCGGCTCGCCTGCGAGAAACTGAAACTGCCGCCCAACGCCCCCGACCTGGACGAATGGCGCCGGATCGTCGAGACCATCAAGCATCCGAAGGAGCACGTCACGATCGCCATCGTGGGGAAGTACACCGGCAACGGCGATGCCTACATCAGCATCGCCGAGGCCGTCCGCCACGGCGGCGTGGCCAACGACTGCGGGGTCAGCATCCGGTGGGTGGACTCCGAGGACCTGGAATCGGGCTCGGCGGAGACGATGCTTTCGGATGTGGATGCCGTGATCGTGGCCGGCGGGTTCGGCGCGCGCGGTGTCGAAGGCAAGATCGCCAGCATCCGCTACGCCCGCGAGAACGGCATCCCGTTTCTTGGGCTGTGCTACGGTCTGCAGATGGCGGTCATCGAGATGGCGCGCCACCTTTGCGGGCTGGAAGGCGCGAACACCGAAGAAGTGGATCCGGACTGTGCTCATCCCGTCATCCATCTGCTGCCGGAGCAGCAGGGGGTGACAGAAAAAGGCGGCAGCATGCGGCTCGGGGTTTACCCCTGCCGCGTGATCCACGGCACGCGGGCGCACAGCCTGTACGGCACTGAGCTGGTCTACGAGCGGCACCGGCATCGCTATGAGGTCAACAACGCCTACCGCCCGGCCCTGGAGAAGGCGGGGATGGTCTTCAGCGGCGTGTCGCCGGACTACCGCCTGGTGGAGATGATCGAGGTCCCGTCGCACCCGTTCTTCATGGCCACTCAGTTCCACCCCGAGTTCAAGAGCCGGCCGAACCGGCCCCATCCGCTTTTCCGCGGGCTGGTGGAGGCGGCATTGAAACGCTGCCGCGCGACGTCCGGGCGGGCGAACGGGTCGCGCCGGGGGTCGCGGCGCGCCGCCTCCGGCGCGCAGTCTGTGGCGGCCGGCGGCTGACAGGCACGTGACGGCCGGGGAGGCCGGGATGGACCCCGACGAGCGTTTCATGCGCCTCGCCATCGAGAAGGCCCTGGAGGGCATCGCAAAGGGTCAGACGCCGTTCGGCGCGTGCATCGTGCGGGGCGGCGAGGTGATCTCCTGCGAGCACAACGTGGTGTGGGCGGAGATGGACATCACCGCTCACGCCGAGATCCACGCCATCCGCAGGGCCTGCGCGGCCCTGCGGACGGTGGACCTGTCCGGATGCACGGTCTACTCCACCTGCGAGCCCTGTCCGATGTGCTTCAGCGCCTGCCACTGGGCGCGGGTGGAGCGCATCGTCTTCGGGGCGTCCATCCGGGACGCTGAGCTCTACGGGTTCAACGAGCTGCCCGTCGGCAACGTGGAACTGAAGCACCTCGGACGCAGCCCGGTGAAGATCCGCAGCGGGGTGCTGCCCTCGGCCTGCCTGGAGCTCTTCCGCCTCTGGAGCCAGCAGGGAAGCCGCCGGGCCTACTGACGCCCGGCGGCCCTCAGCGGATGTCCCGGCCGCGAACTCCGTCGCGGGTGCGGTTGACGTCGATCGGGTCGGCGGGGTCGGCGGACGGAAGGATGTCCTCCGCCCGGACGAACGCCACGTGTCCGTCGGCGAACGCGTAATTCCGGGCGCCCTGGCCGGGCCCCCACCACGTGGCCTGCCGGGGCGCGGCGTGATTGGAAGTCCACTCACCCACCATGATCTTCGCCGACGGGTGCTCCACCGATGACTGCTTCTGGGGAACGGGCGTGAAGCGCCCGGAGGGATAAAGGTCCGAGCGCCTCATCTGCGCGATCTGATCCGGCGGATAGAAGAAGCAGGCGCAGTAGGCATAGGACGTGCGGTCGAAAGTGTCCTCCCCGGACACGTCCGACGGGCAGTAGAGCACTCCGGTGGCTCTGTTGGATTTCAGGGGGTCTCCGTCCACCATCCCCATCCCCTGCGCGATGTAAGGCTGCAGCGGCCACCTCCAGTGGCGCCCCACCCAGAAAAACGGGTTCGGGGAACCGTTGGGCAGCGGACGGTAAGGGTATGTGCCGTTCCAGTCGTCCAGATACAGCAGAAACCCCTGCGCGATCTGCCGCAGATTGGACTGGCAGACCGACCGCCGCGACGCTTCCCTGGCGCGTCCGAATACCGGGAACAGGATGGCCGCCAGAATGGCGATAACGGCAATCACTACCAGAAGCTCAATGAGAGTGAACGCCTTTCGGGACTTCATTCTTCCTTGAACGGTGGTCTTCTCAGCGAGAGGAGCGGTAGCGGAGCAGCTCCAGCGCGATGATGGCGGGCGGCACTTCGGTCAGGGTGCCGACCCGGTCGATGATCCTGGCGAGCGCCCTCTGTGACGGCTCGTCCGGCGACTGTTCATCGTAGAGCTCGTCCATCGCCTCGGAGATCATGCGGATGGCCTCCATCAGATATCGGCCGCGCACCTGCGGCAGTTGGCGCAGGTTCATGGACGCATACGTGCGCCCCAGCTTCTCGAAGACGCTCTCCCAGGTCTGGGTGGTCTCCATCTCGCGCCGGGCGCGCTCGCGCAGCCGCATGCGGGCTTCTTCGTTCGCCTTCTGGCGAGCCTTGAAATGCTCCCAGTCCTCCATCGTCGCCCCGTCGATGACGCAAAGGCGAAGCTTCCTGCCGCTGGAGGCGAGCAGCGCCGCCTCGATGGCGTTGCGGTGGTCCGAGGACTGCAGGTGCCCGCTGAGATGCATCGTGCCGGGCGCGAAGCCCACGACGAAGAGGTCACCTTCCGTGGTGATGGGGATGGCCGTCTCGAGGGCCCTCCACAGGGTGGGATGCACCACCCTGTCTTTCACTTTCTCCGTTGTGTCGTGCCAGACTGCGGCGATGTCCATCGGGATGCCGGCTGCGGACGAGCGCCGTCCGCCTTCGGGATTATACGGGAGCGTCCTGCTCGCGTCAACGCGGGGGCGCGGAGCCGAAGAACCGCGCCCCCCGAACGAATTCCTTCCGTCAGGATGCGGCGGGTCCTGTCAGAGCGGCTTCTGAGGAGTGGACTCGGGCACCGTGCGGCGAAGGTTCCTCGCCCAGATCTCGGCCAGAGTCTTCGGGTCGGTGTTGTTGACCCTGGCCGAGTAGGCGTCGGCCGTGATGATCAGGATGTCCTTCACGAACACCGCCCACTCGTTCTTCACCCGGCGGACGGTGATGTCCCTGGGGAACACCAGCCCCACGCTCAGCGAATCCACGATGCGCATCTGCACCTTGTCCGCCCTCTGCTGGCAGTCCAGCCCCCCCGCGGGAGCGTGGATTCGCAGGATCACCTCCCCTGCCAGGGAGACCTCTCCCGGCCTGTCGCACTTGCCGGCGGCCTTTGCCGGTGGAGCCGCCGTCCCGGAGGCCTGGGCCACGTGGTAATGGTCGGCCCTCGAATGGTCGGCTCCGTAATGGGCGCCTGCCGGCCCGGCCATCAGGACCGCGGCAATCACGGCAGCTGGAAAGAACTTCATCGGGAACCTCCTGTTCTGTCGATGGTGTGGTGTCTGTCAGGCTCCCCCTCCGGGGGAGGGCGGATGCCCGCCGCCAGACAGGGTAGCACGTTTTCACGGCCGCCGCATATGACCGCGCCGCCGGCAGCTGCGTTTCGCGAAGGAGCGCTCCGGGCGCCACGGAGAAGCGAACCGTGCCCGGGCGGCCGGCAATTCTGTCCATCACCGGCGGGCTTGCCCTGGAAAGTGGAGGTTATGTCCATGAGCTCTGGAAAACTTTCCCCGGCGGCTTCGAGTCTGGAGCATCTGCGCGCCAGACGCTACGAGCACGACCATCCGCCTGTCCGCAACGCCAATGAAGTGTTCGAATCCCGCCTGAGCCCTCTCGAACGCGTTGCCGTGTTCATCACGGACCGGGTCGGCTCAATGGGCTTCTTCCTGGTCATTTTCCTGTGGACCGTCGGCTGGGTGGGGTACAACACTCTGGCGGCGAAAGTCCCGGCGCTGGGCTGGAAGGCCTTCGACCCGTTCCCGGCGTTCGTGGCCTACCTGCTCATCTCCAACGTCATCCAGATCCTTCTGATGCCGCTCATTATGGTGGGGCAGAACATCCAGGGCAATCACAGCGAGGTGCGGGCTCAGCTGGACTTCGAGGTCAATCAGAAAGCCGAGAAAGAGCTTGCGCTCGCTCTCGAGCGCCTGGAGCAGAACAACCAGCTTCTGATTGCCATCCTCAGCCGGCTCGACGCCACCCAACCGCCCTCGGGCGGGGAAGGCGACGACCGGGCCTGAGGAGCCGGCCGCCCGAAGGTCATTTCCGGGATGTCTGGTCAGACGGCGGGGGCGTTCAGTTCCTGCCGGATCCCGCTTTCTCCCGCGCGCCCGGCCGGCAGACGGACCTGCCGAGCAGCCGGAGTGTCTCGCTCACCAGTTCCAGCGGCGGCGTGCCGTCCAGCGCGAGGCGCACCCGCGTGGTCTCCCACCAGTGCTGCGGGAACGCCTTTTTCAGAGCCTTCAGAGCGTCCGGAGGGATCGTGGCGCCGGGTTCCAGGGTGAGCGCGATGCGCCCGCCCTCTTCCGCTATCGAGCGGACGCCCGTCTCCCGCGCCCTCAGGCGCAGCCTGAGGATCGTGAGCGCGTTCAGCACGGGCGCGGGAGGCGGGCCGAAACGGTCGTCCAGCTCCTCCTCCAGCCGGGAGACCTCCTCCTCCGAGCGCTGAGCGGCCAGCTTGCGGTAAATGGCGATGCGCATGGCCTCGGTGGGGATGTAGCTTTCCGGGATGTACGCCTCCACCGGCAGGTCCACCGGAGGGAGCGATTCCTCTTCGTCGCCGTCCGGGGTTCCCTTACCCTGAATCTCTTTCACCGCCTGGGCCAGCAGATGGCAATACATGTCGAAGCCCACCGAGATCATCTGGCCGTGCTGCTCGGCGCCCAGCAGGTTGCCGGCGCCACGGATCTCCAGGTCCCTGAGCGCCACCTTGAACCCGGAGCCCAGGTCCGCGAACTCCCGCATTGCGGTCAGCCGCTTCTGGGCTTCTTCGCTCAGGATCTCCTCGGAGCGGTACAGCAGATAAGCGTATGCCTGCCGGTTGCTGCGTCCGACGCGCCCGCGCAGCTGATACAGCTGGCTCAGCCCGAGCCGGTCCGCGTCGTTGATGATGATGGTGTTCACGTTCGGAACGTCCAGCCCGCTCTCGATGATGGTGGTGCATACCAGCACGTCGTAGCGGTGCTCGTAGAACGCCATCATCACGGATTCCAGGTCGTGCTCGTCCATCTGCCCGTGCGCCACGGCGATGCGCGCGTAAGGCACCAGCTGGCTGACCCGGTGGGCCACCCGGTCGATGGACTCCACCCGGTTGTGGACGAAATACACCTGCCCGTTGCGGTCCAGCTCCCGGACGATGGCCTCCCGGATCAGGGCGTCGTCGGCCTCCCGCACGTAGGTCCGCACCGGCATGCGGCCCTCCGGCGCCTGGTTGATGACGCTCATGTCCCGGATGCCGGCCAGGGACATGTGCAGCGTCCGGGGGATGGGCGTCGCCGTGAGCGTGAGCACGTCCACGCTGACCCGGAGCTGTTTCAGCCGCTCCTTGTGCGCCACCCCGAAGCGCTGCTCCTCGTCCACCACCACCAGCCCCAGATCGTGGAACTGCACGTCTTTCGAAAGGAGACGGTGCGTCCCGATGATGATGTCCACGTTACCCGCCCGGAGGTCGTCCAGGATGGCGCGCTGTTCCCTGGGCGAGCGGAAGCGCGACAGCATCTCCACCTTCACAGGGAAGGCCGCCAGCCGCTCGGAGAAGACGTTGTAATGCTGCTGGGCCAGGACGGTGGTGGGGCAAAGCACACAGACCTGCTTGCCCTCGAGCACCACCTTGAATGCCGCGCGGATGGCCACCTCGGTCTTTCCGAAGCCGACGTCCCCGCAGACAAGACGGTCCATCGGCCTGGGCTGCTCCAGGTCCCTCTTGACCTCCTCGATGGCACGGAGCTGGTCCGGAGTCTCGGTGTAGGGGAAGGCCTGCTCCATCTCAGCCTGCCAGGGGGAGTCCGGCGGATAGGCCGTGCCTCCCAGCGCTTCGCGCGCGGCGTAGATCTGAAGCAGCTCCCTCGCCATCTCCCGCACGGAGGCTTTCACTTTCTTCTTGGTGCGGTTCCAGTCGCTGCCTCCCAGGCGGTGGATGGTGGGCGGGCCGCTGTCCGCTCCCGCGTAGCGCTGGATGCGGTCCATCTGGTCGGCCGGGACGTAGAGCCTGTCCCCTCCGGCATACTCCAGCAGCAGGAAGTCCCTGAGACCCGACGACGTCTCCATCTGCCGCAGCCCCCGGTAGACCCCGATGCCGTGATGCACGTGGACGATGTAGTCGCCCTCTTTAATGTCCACGATGGAGTGGATGGGGCGGACGTCGCGGCGGGTGAAGCGGGGCCTTCGCGGCGAGCGGGCGCCGAAGATGTCGGCCTCCGCCACCACCATCACCCTGTGCTCCAGCAGCTGGAAGCCGTGCGCCAGGTCTCCCTCCAGCACGTATGCTCCCGGCTCGAGCTCCGCCCGCAGCTCTCCCCGCACCGGGCGGACTCCCAGGTCGCGCAGCATCTGCCCGACGCGGAGCACGTTGGGAGTCACCACCACCACGGAACAGCCGTGCCCGATCCACGTCCTGACGTTTTCCGCGAACACTCCGGCCTGGGAGCCGAACGAGTCCATCGCCGCCGATGGGAAGCTCAGACGGTGCGGTGTCTGCTGCCAGGAACTCTGGTGCGGCAGGCTGCTGACGGCGACGCACCTGCGCTCCAGGATGCGCTCCCGCGCCCGCTCGAACGGGATGTGATGCTCCCGGTCCAGCGCCAGAGCCTGTCCCCGCGCAATCCGCGCCGTGTGCACCTCCGCAAGCTCTTCCTGCAGCCGTTCCCATCCCGAGCGGCAAAGCGACGGCTCGTCCCAGATGATAAGCGCGTCCGCGGGTAGCCAGTCCAGCAGGCACTGCTCGCCGCCGGTCAGAAACGGCAGATAGTATTCCATTCCGTTGAACGCCGTGCCCTGGCGCATCGCGTTCAGGTGCTCGCTGACACGCAACTCCAGAGCGTCGGCGTCCGACGGGCGTCCCTGGGCGCGCAGGGCTTCCACCTGCTCGTCCAGATGCGCCTGAAGCACTCCGGCCGCGCGCTCGCCCGCTTCGCCCGGCATGATCTCACGGGCCGGGGGGAGCAGCACATCCGTCAGGTGGACCGAAGAGCGCTGACTCTCCACGTCGAAGGAACGGATGCTCTCAACGTCGTCGCCGAACAGCTCGATCCTGACGGGAGACTGCGCCGACGGGGGCCAGACGTCCAGCAGTCCGCCGCGCACGCTGAACTCGCCGATCTCCGTGACAAGGTCCGTGCGGCGGTAGCCCCGGGCCGCAAGGCCTGCGGCGGCCTCCTTCAGATCCAGGCGGTCGCCCACGGAGACCCGCACCAGACCCGCGGCGAACTGCGCCCGGGGACAGGTGCGGACGAGTGCCGCCGGGAGGGGCATCACCAGGACACACGCCTCCCCGAGCGCCAGCCTGGCCAGGCCCTGGAGCCGGGCGCCCAGAACGCTCCAGTCCGGCGCGCCGTCTTCGAACAGGATGCCTTCCGTCGAGGGGATCAGGGCGGCGCGCTCCGCCGGGATTCCGAATGTCAGAAGACCTTCGTGCAGCCGCTCCGCCTCCTCCTCGGAGTAGGCGATGACAGCCACGGGGGCGCGCTCCTCCGCCGCGAGGCAGGCGGCGAACAGGGCCTTCGCTTCCGGCGCCACTTCCTCCACGGACACCAGGCGCGCCGCGCCCGAAAGCAGCCGGCGAAGGGCGGGAAACGGCCCGCCGGCGGCGATCAGCTTTCTCAGGGTCTCGAGCGGCGCTGCGTTGTGTGACATGTTCCGGATTCTGCGGTCCGGCCGGGATGCGGCCGTACACGCCGACAGAGCCCGGAGGCGTCATCCCCCGGGCCGCGGGCGGCCCTCGCGGGGCCCGCCCGGCACATTGTAGCATGCGCCCCTGCCGCGCCGGCTACGGTCTGCGCGAGGGCGGCGGGCCAGGCACCCACCCGCCCGGCCCCCGGCGCCCCGGCCCCGGGGTGTCGGGCAGCCTTTTCAGTGCCTGGCGGACCTCCAGCAGCACGCTTCTGGCCTCCTGTTCCAGCCGGGGGTCCGCAAGCCCCCCCGCCTCGAGCACCGGCCGCATCTGTTCCAGCGAGCTGAAATACCGCTCCAGGATCTCCACTGCGCGGCGATAGTGGCGCCGGGCCCTCCATTCCCGCCCTCTCTGCTCCGCCCGCCGGCCCAGCGCCGCATGCGCGAAGGCGTACGACGGCTCCACCATCTGAGGCAGCGCGAGCACCCGCCCGTACGGGCTGAACTCGACAGCCACCATCTCCGCCCAGCACTGGACGGCCTCGTCCTCCCGCCCGGCGGCCTCCAGGGCACGGGCGTGTTCCAGAAGCAGCCGCGGCGAGTGCGGGTCCAGCGAGCGAGCCTTCTCCAGCCACACGATCTGGCGGTCCCGCAGTCCGTGCCGTTCAAAGGCCGCCGCGGCCGCGTGGGGGATCTTCGGGTTTGTCGGCTCCAGTTTCTGGAGCCGGCCGATGGCGGCCTCGAAGTCTTCCGGGATGCCGCCGGCCGCATCGTACATCAGGGCGGCAAGGCGCGCGGACACGCTCCAGGGCATCCACGCCGCGGCGGCCCGCCAGGCCTGACGCGCGCTGGCGGGGTCCCCGCCGCGCTCGGCCTCCTCGGCCGCGCTCGCCGCCGTCAGCCCGCGCTGCAGCATCAGTGTCAGGATGACTCCGGCCGCCGCGGCGCCCGCCAGTCCCCAGCCGGGCGCCCGCCAGGCGCCCTCCGTCGCGGCTTCCTCCGGACAGCTGCGGGCCAGGTGTCCGGCGCACAGGGCCGCCACCAGCAGGATGGGCAGACACCACCAGTCCGAGTCGAAAACCCCTCTGACCGTCGTCGCGGCCATCGCCGCCCCGCAGCCCGCGACCAGCCAGGCGCCGTCTCCGTCCGCCTGCCGCCGGACCGCTCGCCAGACGGCGGCGCCCCACAGCCAGGCCCACCCGGCGGCCAGCGCAAGCCCGGCTCCCAGGCCGCTCTCGGCGGCCGCCTGAAGCCATGTGGAATGCGCCAGGCGGGTATACCCGGCGATGGTGTACGGGTAGAAGGCCACCTCGAACGTGCCCGGCCCGAATCCCGCCAGGGGCCGCTCGCGGGCCATCTCCAGTGTTCCCCTCCACGTGTAGACGCGGAACTCCAGGCTGTGGCCCTCCTGGGCCGCCGCCTGCACACGCTGGCCGGCCGGACGCCCGGCGGCCACCGCTGCTGCCGCGCACATCGCTGCAATGACCAACAGCCTCAACGCGCTCCGGCGGTCCAGGGCGCGCCCGAGCGCCGCTACGGCCAGCAGCACGGCCGCTCCCGCCCCCGCAGCCAGCAGCCCGGCCCGGGCTCCGGTCAGGAACAGAGCCGCCGTCTGCAGCACGCAAGCCGCTCCCGCAAGCGCGGCTGTCCACCTCTTCTCCGATCGAACGGCAAGGCAGAGCGTCAACGGCAGACAGACCGCAAGGAAGCCCGCCAGAAACCCGGGGTTGTAGAAACTGGAGAAGATGCGCCAGCCGGCCTGGCCGGCTCTCAGGTGGGCAAGATACTCCGAAAGTCCCAGCAGCGAGACCGCCGTCGCTCCCGCGGCGGCTCCGGCGGCGCCGTACAGGGCGGCCCGCCCGCCGGTCCCTCCCCGGAGAGCGGTCACGAACACCGCCGTCGCACAGCCGAGCTCCAGCATGCGGGGGATGGTACGCTCCGGGCTTACGGTGGATATGGCGCTGATCACCGTGAACGCCCCGAGCGCCGCGGCCAGCTGCCAGCCCGGGAACAGCTCCAGACGGGCCCGCCCGCTCCCCAGGGCCCATCCCAGAGGCAGCGCGCAGAACAGAAGCGTCAGCAGGATGACGGGCACCTCGTCCAGCGTCTGCATGCTTCCGGCCGACAGCGGCGCCACGGCCAGCGTCAGCGCGGCAGACCATTCCGGAAGGCGAAGCGCAAGGCCGGGCCAGTCCAATGCTCCCGCGCCTCTGGAAGCGTCTACTCGCCCCTTCTGAGCCATCCGTGCAGTTTGTTCCTTCCGATGAAATACGCCGCCCTCAGTACCAGGCCTGGAGGGGTGATGAGCCGCTCCAGCAGTCCGGCCCGCGGCCGGTAATGCGTCCGGTAGAAGATATACATGCTGCGGTGATGGTGGTAGATCATCCGGTTGGGCATCAGGTCGCTGGCCCGCGCCTTTCTGTGCGTCACTTCCGCGTCCGCGCAGAACCAGACTTCCCATCCGGCCCGCCGGGCCCGCCAGCAAAGGTCCACGTCCTCGACGTACATGTAGTATCGCTCATCGAAGCCCCCCAGCTCCAGAAGCGCGTCGCTGCGGATCAGCATGGCCGAGCCGCTCACCCAGTCCACCGGCCGCGAGTCCCGGTGGTCCCAGTCGCTCTGGAGGTAGTGGCGGGTGTGGGGGTTGTCCGGGAACAGCCGGCCCAGGATGCTGTGGCGGTACAGGGCGGCCATCAGCGTGGGGAAAGCCCGGGCCGAGTGCTGTATGGAGCCGTCCGGGTTCAGGACCCTCGGCCCGATGACGGCCGCCCGGGGATGTGCCCCGGCAAAGTCCAGCAGCGCCTTCAGACAGCCCGGCGAGACGGTGGCGTCCGGGTTCAGCACGAAGCGCAAGCGCCCCCGGGCCGCCGCGAATGCCCGGTTGTGACCGGCCGCAAACCCGATATTCCGCTCCATCCGCAGCAGCCGGACCACCGGGAACAGACTTCGCACCGCGTCCGCCGAGAAGTCCTGCGAGTTGTTGTCCACAACCGTCACGTCGCACAGGACCCCGTCCGCCGCAAAGATGGACCCCGCAGGAAGGCCCCTGCACTGGCGGGGGATGAAGCTGGAAAGGCAGTCGAGCAGGTCGCTTCGCGTGTTCCAGTTCACGATGGAAACGCTGATGTCCGGCGCGGGTGAAGTCTCGCCGTTCACCGCGTCCCCGCCCCCCGCGCGGCCATGGTCCGTCCGGCGCAGTTCAGCCAGGAGACCAGGCTGGCGAGCGCGATGGCAACGGCCGGAGTGCGTCCGCGCATGTTCTTCCGGTAGAAGCGCACCAGGCCGCGGTGGGATTCGGCGAACATGGCCGGGCCGGCCTTCTTCGTGGCGGCACCGCCCACGTGCAGCACCCGGGCATCAGCCACGAACCAGATCTCCCACCCCGCCTCGCGCACACGCCAGCAGAAGTCCACGTCGTTGAACAGGATGGGGAACTCCTCGTCAAAGAAACCAATCCGCTCCACCACGCTCCGGCGCAGCGCCCAGCAGGTGGCCATGGGCTGGTCCACCTGACGCGTGTGCCCGTGGTCGAACCAGGTCATGCGGTATGCTCCAAACAGGCGGCTGCGGGGAAACAGCAGGTGCAGCCGCATGGCCGTGAACAGGATGCTCATCGGCCAGGGAAACGAACGGCAGGAGTCCTGGACGGTGCCGTCCGGGAACACGAGCCGGGGCGCGGCGATCGCGGCGGAAGGATGAGTGTCCAGAAAATCCAGCAGCGTGTCCAGGGCGCCTTCGGTCACGCGGGTGTCCGGGTTCAGCAGCACCAGATACTCGCCCGAGCTTTCCCTGAACGCCAGATTGTTTCCGGCCGCAAATCCCAGGTTCTGCCGCTGCGGCAGGAAGCGGACCGCGGGAAATTCGCTCCGGAACGCCGCCTCGTCGAAGTCGTCGCTCGCATTGTCCACCACGATGACTTCCTGACCGCCGCTGGCAGGGTGGCGCTCGAGCGAAAGCAGGAGCTCGCGCAGGAGCCCCGAGGTGCGCCAGTTAACGATCAACACCGAGCAGCGCATCGCACAGGCTCCGCAGGTCCGGAAAGACGGCATCAGGGCCGGCCTCGTCGAAGTATCCGGGCTCCCGCCCGCCGAGCAGCCCCACGGTGCGGCAGCCGGCCTCGCGCCCGGCGCGCACGTCCATCGGATGGTCGCCCACCATCAGGGCGCGCTGCGCCTCGACCCGCAGGGCGTCCAGGGCCGCGCGGATATGCGCTGGATCGGGTTTCGTCCGGGAGACGTCCTCGCGCGCGAGCCAGACATCCACCTTCAGCGGGAGCATATCCACCAGAATGGCGGCCGCCCGGCGGCAGTTGCGGGTCACGATTCCCGTCCGGATCCCCCGGCGCTGCAGCTCCCGCAGCAGCTCCTCGCACCCATCCATCACCCGCGCGCGGGCCAGGGACTCCATCTCCATCTCTTCCAGCGTGTCCCAGGCCCGGCGCCGGAACTCTCCGGCGCGGCCGGAAGGCATCGTGGCGGCGGTCTCTTCGATGATGGAGAGGATGTCCAGTCCCGCCAGAGCGCCGGGGTCCGCGCCGTGGCGCGCGGCCAGCTCCAGGGTGCGGCGCTTCATGAGGGTGAAGTCGATGTTGGTCTCCACCAGCGTGCCGTCCAGATCGAACAGGGCGGCTTCGATGTCCTGCAGCAGCGGGAGCGATGACACATCCCAGATGATACCGGCGGGGTGCCCGCCCGTCAATCGGCCATCTTCGAGGTCGGAATGTTTCGGAACCCCATTGTCGAGGGAAACATTAACTTTTTTGCGCCGGGGTGTTGACATCGCCGCGGATTAGCGGTAAAAAGATAGTGTCACTGGTCTTCCGGCCGCTGCAGTTTCCGGCGCTCGGCGCCGGGTCAGAGGTGCAAGGGGGCGCCCGTGCTCCGACGTATAACCCACCTCCCTCGGGTTGTCCCCTTGCCCCACGTTTTGTACGCTTCCTCTCGTTGCCGGTTTCTCCCCGACGTCTGCTGTGTCCGGGCATGCCTGACGGGTGCACGGCAAGCGCCCCCGTTTCGACCCGCGAAGCCCGCCTGCGGGCGCTCAGAATCCTCAAAAAGCCTGTGAGGAAGCCGCGGAGGCTGTGGCAGAACAGGTGTGGAGGAAGACTGGGGGACACTGCAGCCTCGCTCCCTGCGGGGCGGCATAAGGTTCTTTCAGCGTCGAATCCGGATTTGCGCGGAGGCCTCGCGCCTTTCGCGCAGGACGGGCGCCGTGCTCGCCATCCTCCTCCCGCGGCGCCCGGTCTTTTCCCCTTCCTTCCAGCCTCCGCCTCAGCCCCTGCGTTGCCCGGACGCATCCCTTCCGTTATAATGGACCGGCGCTCCCCCGGCCCGTCGTGCAAGAACAAGAGCGGGTCCCGGCGCGTCTAACGGTAAAGGGGACCTCATGAGATCTCGAGCGTTGTTCGCAGTCGTCGCGTGGGCGGCGTGCCTGGTCTGTCTGAGTCCTGCGGGCGTGCGTGCCGAAGACTGGGTGCTGCCGCGCAACAATTCCCGGCTTACCAACTCCACCCTGGAGCCGATGCGCTTGCCGCTGGCGCTTGCCTGGAGGTTCGGGACCGGCAGCACCGATCCCGGGAACCGCTCCCAGCCGGCCGTGATCGGCAATACGGTGGTCTTCGCCGCGGGCAGGCGCGTGTATGCGCTGGATGCGCTGACGGGGGCACGCAAGTGGGTCTATCCGGCCGATCAGCCGCTCGGGGCGGTCATCCGCAGCAGCATCGCCATCTACTCCAACCGGGTCTACTTCGGAGCCAGCGACGGCGACCTGTATCAGCTGGCGCTCTCCGACGGCCGGCTCATCGGGGTCTACCATACCGGCGGCCCGGTGCGCTCGTCTCCGGTCATCGAAGACGGGCGGCTTTTCATCGGTTCCGACGACAATGCCCTGCATTCCGTCGACCCGCTCACCGGTGAGCCGTTCTGGCTGGGCGGCTTCAGGACCCGGGACGACGTGCCGACCATCCCGGCCGTGGCGGGCGGGCTGGTCTACTTCGCTTCGCGGGACACGTTCCTCTACGCCGCCGGGGCGCAGACCGGCCGGCTGTTCTGGATGTACCGGATCCCCGTCCCGGTCATCAACATCAATCCCGTGGTGGGCGGTGACTCAGTCTATATCACCGCCGGGAGCCAGCTGATCTCGTTCAGCGCCCGGGGAGGGGTCCGCCGCTGGCAGCTTACGTTCCCGGCCGAGATCGCCGCCCCGCCGGCGATGGCGGACCAGGTGCTCTATGTCCCCCTGCGCAACGGCAAAATGTACGCCGTTCTGACCACCGGCAAGCTGGCCTGGGAGAAGCCTGTCGAGACGGTGTTTCCGGTGCGCTGTTCTCCGATGGTGGCCGGGAACACTGTGGTGACCGCGGCCGAGCGCGGCGTCATCTCCGCGTTCGATATCGGTTCCGGACAGCTTATGTGGCGGTATGTCCTTCCGCCCATTGTGGAGGCCGGCAAGAAACGATTCAACAACGTCGAAGCTCCGCCCGTATGGTCCAACGGGGCGCTTTACGTGGTGGCGGATGACGGAGCGCTCTACTGCTTCCGCCCGGATGCTCCGGACGATGAGGCGCCGGAGATCTTCTTCCTGACCCCGTCCCCCGGGATGCAGGTCTCGGGCAGCCCGCCGCTCCGGATGTCGGCGGCCATCGAGGACCGCGGATCAGGCATCGTGCCCGATTCCGTGGTGATGCTGCTGGACGGTCAGCCGGTCGAGCACCAGCTGGATCCGGACTCGGGAACGGTGAGCTACAGCACGCCGCTCGGGGCCATGCAGACCCCGCTGCAGGACGGGCGTCACGAGGTGACGGTGCAGGCCCTGGATTGGAAAGGCAACGCGCTGGATTTCACCTGGTCCTTCGTGGTGGACAACACATTGCCGAAGCCTCGCGTGCGCGCGCCGCGTCCGGCCGCGCCGGCTGCCGCCCGGACCGGCAGGCAACCGGGTGTCGAGGAGCCCCAGCCTGCGGTGAATGAACGCCGCGGGTGGGGGCGCGGCCGGGGCCGGGACCAGGAGTTCCCGGAGCGCCAGCCGGACGAGATCTCTCCGATGCCGCCGCCTCCTCCGCCTCCCCCCGGCGGGCCCGGGATGGAGGGCCCTCCGGGCATGATGGGCCCTCCGGGCATGATGGAAGGACCGCCTCCCTTCTGAGCGGCCGCAGCGGTGATGGCTGACACGGAGCGCGAAGAGCTGCTCGCCAGCCTCGCACTTGCCTGCGCGGAGATCTCCGCGCGGGCGTGGCTGGTGCTGCGGGAGAGATTCGGGAGCTCGCGGGGCATCCTGGCTGCGGAAGACCTGGCGCTGGCGGCTGTCCGGGGCGTCTCGGCGCAGGCTCGCGCCCGGGTCGAGACCGCACGGGCAAAGCTTCGGGACATGCCGGAGCTTCTGGAGCGCCTGGCTGCGATGGGCGTCACTGCGATCCCTCTCTCCGACCCCGCCTATCCTCCTCTGCTCAAGGAGATCGCCGACCCGCCGGGGCTGCTGTTCGTGCGGGGAGAGCTGACGGAGCGGGACCGGTTTGCGGTGGCCATCGTGGGAAGCCGCAACCCGCGGCCGTACGGGGTTCAGATGGCGCGTCGCCTTGCGGCGGATCTCGCCTCGGCGGGACTCACCATCGTCAGCGGCGGGGCCCGGGGCATCGACGGGGCCGCGCACGACGCCGCCCTTCGGGCCGGAGGGCGGACCATCGCGGTCCTGGGGAGCGGCATCGATCTGGCCTACCCGTCCGAGCACCGGGAGCTGTTCAACCGCATCGCCGCGGGCGGGGCGCTGGTCAGCGAGTTCCCGCCGGGAGCGCCGCCCGAGAGCTGGCGCTTCCCGCGTCGAAACCGCATCATCAGCGGTCTGTCCCGCGGGGTGATCGTCTGCGACGCGCCGGAGGATTCCGGGTCACTCATCACCGCGACATGCGCGGCGGAGCAGTCGCGGGAGGTGTTCGCGGTGCCCGGCAACGTGGACACGGGGCACAACCGGGGCGCTCACCGGCTTCTGAAGGAGGGGGCGCGGCTGGTGGAGAGCGCGGAGGACGTGCTGGAAGAGTTCGGCATCCAGCCTTCCCCGGACCGCAAGGCTCCCGCGGAGCGGCCGCGCATTCAGCTGACGCCGGACGAGATGCGCATTCTGGAGCTGCTGGATCTGGAGCCGGTGCCGGTGGATGTCATCATTGAGAAGACCGCTCTTCCTCCCGGCGAGGTGGCCGGGCTGCTGACGTTTCTGGAGATGAAGCGGCTGGTCAGGAGGCTGGCCGGGCCGTCATATGTCCGGGTGGTGGGGTGACGCCGGGCTGACAGGTTTGACACCCCCGGGATGCCGGGGTAAGATTCGGCTGCAGAGCCGCGGCCGGCCCGGGCGTCAGCGGAACAGTCCCGGGAGGCCGCCTGAGGCCGGACCGGCGCCTGTCCGATAATCCTGTCCGGATCGCGGCAGGGTCAGCCCCGCAGCGCGGACGAGTCCCCGAAACCCGCCGGAAACCGGACCGTGTGCCCGTCCGTTATTCCCCATTGCGAAGCGAAGGGGCGGCAGGCGTCATTCGGGGAGCGATGGCCGGGCTGCGCGGAGCGCAAGATCGGGAGAACATGGCAAAAGCAAAACCGCTGATCATCGTCGAGTCGCCTGCAAAAACGCGGACGCTGAAGAACTTTCTGGGCGGAGACTTCGAGATCCAGGCGTCCATGGGGCACGTGCGCGACCTCCCCAAGAGCGAGATGGGGATCGATATCGAGCACGGCTTCCAGCCGCGCTATGTGATCCCCCGCGACCGCGCGAAGGTCGTAAAGGCGCTGCGGGAGGCGGCCGGCCGCGCAAGCGAGGTGTATCTGGCCTCGGACCCGGACCGCGAGGGAGAGGCCATCGCCTGGCACGTGGCCGAGCTGCTGGGAGTGCCGGACGCACGGCGCATCGAGTTCAACGCCATCACCCGCGATGCCGTGCTGGAGGCGTTCAAGCATCCCCGGTCCATCGACCGCGACCGGGTGAACGCGCAGCAGGCCCGTCGCGTGCTGGACCGTCTGGTGGGCTACCGCCTGAGTCCCCTGCTCTGGAAGAAGCTCGGCAAGCGGACGCTGAGCGCCGGACGGGTTCAGAGCGTGGCGCTGCGCCTTATCTGCGATCGCGAGCGCGAGATCCAGGCGTTCGTCCCGGTGGAGTACTGGACCATCACCGCCACGCTGACTCCACGCGACGAAAATCATCCATTTGACGCGCGTCTCGCCCAGATCGACGGCAGGAAAGCGGAGATCGGAGATGCGGAGCAGGCGCAGGCGATCGTCCGGGAGCTGGACGGGGCCGATTATCGTGTGGCGCGGGTGGAGACGAAAGAGCGGCTGCGCAACGCCCCCGCCCCGTTCATCACCAGCACGCTTCAACAGGAGGCGGCGCGCAAGCTGGGGTTCACCGCGAGCCGCACCATGCGGGTGGCTCAGGACCTCTACGAGGGCGTGGAACTGCCCGGCGAAGGGTCGGTGGGCCTGATCACCTACCTTCGCACGGATTCCACGCGGGTGGCGCCGGAGGCGGTGGAAGAAGCTCGCGCCTATATCCGGGATAACTATGGCCCGCAGTATCTGCCTGAGGCGCCGCGCGCGCACCGGAAGTCGAAAGCGGCTCAGGACGCCCACGAGGCCATCCGTCCCACGAAGGTGCTCCGTGAGCCGGACTCCCTGAAGGCGTACCTGTCCGACGAGCACTACAGGCTTTACCGCCTGATCTGGCAGCGGTTCGTCGCCAGCCAGATGAGTCCGGCCGTCTACGATGTGGAGACGGTGGACATCTCGGCGGGGCGGTTCACGTTCCGGGCCACCGGGTCCGTGGAGAAGTTCGATGGCTTCCGGCGGGTGTATACCGAAGGGCGTGACGAGACGCCCGCCGAGCCGGAGGATGAGGACCGCCCGCCGCTGCCGGAGATGGCCGAAGGCGAGCTGCTGGAGCTGCTGAAGCTCCTGCCGGAGCAGCATTTCACGGAGCCGCCTCCCCGCTACACGGAGGCCACACTGGTTCGGGCGCTGGAGGAGCACGGCATCGGCCGGCCGAGCACGTATGCTGGTATCATCTCCACCCTGAAGGAGAAAGACTACGTCCGGCTGGAGAAGAAGCGGTTTCATCCGACCGCCCTGGGCTTTGCCGTCTCCGACCGGCTGGTGGAGCACTTCCCCGGCATCATGGACGTGAAGTTCACCGCGGGGGTGGAGGCCGGGCTGGATGAGATCGAGAAGGGGCGGACCGAATGGACCCGGCTGGTCTCGGACTTCTACGGCCCCTTCGAGGAGGCTCTGAAGCGGGCCGACGCGGAGATGGAGCGCGTAAGGCTCGAGCCGGAGCGAACCGACCTGAAGTGCCCGAACTGCGGAGCGGATGTGGTGGTCCGGGACGGGAGGTTCGGAAAGTTCCTCGCCTGCAGCCGCTATCCCGACTGCAAGACCATCATCAAGGAGCGCAGGGAGACCGGTGTCTCGTGCCCGTCCTGCGGAGAGGGGCATCTGGTGGAGCGCAAGAGCCGGCGCGGCAAGGTCTTCTACGGATGCGACCGCTACCCGTCCTGCGAGTTCGTGCTCTGGGACCGTCCGGTGGGCGAGAGCTGTCCGGAGTGCGGTTCTCTGCTGGTCGAGAAGGTCACGAAGTCCCGTGGGAGGGAGATCCGCTGTTCCAGCCGCGATTGCGGCTACAGCCGCCCCGCCGGAGAGCAGGAGGACCCGGACGCGCCCGAAGTGACGGCGCTCGCCTCCTGACGGGGACGGTCCTGCCATGACGGGCGGCCGCCGGGAGGTGACGGTCATCGGCGGGGGGCTGGCGGGCTGCGAGGCGGCCTGGCAGCTCGCCGTGAGGGGAGCCGATGTGCTGCTCTTCGAGATGCGTCCCTTGCGTCCGACCGGTGCCCACCGCACCGGCGCGCTTGCGGAGCTTGTCTGCAGCAACTCCTTCAAAAGCAACCTTCCGCACACCGCGAGCGGCGAGCTCAAGCGTGAAATGCGCCATCTCGGGTCGGTGATCCTGGATGCCGCCGACGCGACCTGCCTGCCCGCGGGCGAAGCGCTGGCGGTGGACCGGGACGAGTTCGCCCGGGAAGTGTCCCGCCGGCTCGAGGAGACCGGCCGCATCCGCATTGAACGCCGCGAAGTGGAGCGCCTGCCGGAGGACGGCGTGGTCATCGTGGCCACCGGCCCGCTGACATCGGATGCGCTGGCGGCCGACATCGCCCGCGTGACCGGGTCGGACCGGCTGTTCTTCTACGACGCCGTGGCTCCCATCGTGGACGCCGAGACTATCGATCTGGAGCGCTGCTTCCGCGCATCCCGCTACGGGCGCGACGGGGGTTCGTATCTGAACTGTCCTCTCACGGAGGAGGAGTACGAGAACGTCTGGCGGGCCATCTGCGCCGCGGAGACAGTCCCGCTGCACGAGTTCGAGGATGCGCGGTTCTTCGAGGGCTGCCTTCCTCTGGAAGAGCTGGCCCGCCGCGGGCGGGACACTCTGGCGCACGGCCCCTGGAAGCCGGTCGGCCTGCGGGACCCGCGCACAGGCCGCCGTCCGCACGCCGTCGTGCAGCTGCGTCAGGAGAACCGGGAGGCCACCTGTTACAGCATGGTTGCCTGCCAGTCGCGTATGACCTGGCCGGAGCAGCGCCGCATCTTCCGGATGATCCCCGGACTGGAGAACGCCGAGTTCCTGCGGCTCGGTGTTGTGCACCGCAACACCTACCTGCGCTCGCCGGACCTTCTGGATGCCTCGCTGAGGCTGAGATCGAGGCCGTCCCTGCTGTTCGCCGGTCAGCTGGTGGGGGTGGAGGGCTATCTGGAGTCGGCTGCGGCCGGTCTGGTGGCCGGCGTAAACGCCTGGCTGACGGTCAGCGGCTGCGGCGAGGATTTCGTTCCGCCGCCGGAGAGCATGCTCGGCGCTCTGCTACGCTATGTCAGCGCCTGGGAGTCTCCGGACTTCGCCCCGATGAACGCGAACTTCGGCATTCTGCCGCCTCTGGAGCGCACGGGCCGGATGAGGAAGCCGGAGCGCAGGGCCGCGGCCTGCGAGCGCGCTTTCCGGGCGCTCTGCGAGTATGCCCGGACGCGGCCGGAGCTCTGCTTCCGCGGCCGTTGACCTTCCGGCCATCCCGCTCCCTCTCTACCTGCGGACTGCGCGAATTACGGGGTTTTCGCAAAGCCGCTCCGTATGGCACGCGTCTTGCACCTTCCTTGAGCAGACAACGTGTCAGGGTCGCGCAGGCGTCAGGGCCGGCTCATCCGCTTGGCGGGCCATCCGGGGCCCGGGGCCCCCGCGTCTGCCGGTTCTGCTCTTCAGAGTCAGGTTTTCAAGGCGGTTCGTCGTCCCACGCGAGGAGTCCGTGTCCCGCTCCCTGCCAGAAGCGGGCCGCCCTGACCGACAGCAGATCATCGTGCCGTCCCGGTGCGGCCGGGCGCGGCGCGTTGAGACAGGAGTGGTATCCAGTCATGAAACGAATGGCGACAGCGACAGCGGCGATCGCGGCAGGCCTGGCCGTCCTGCTCGCGGCCGTGCCCGCGTCCGCGGAGCGCACGCCTCCCGGCTCCTTCCTGCGAGACCGCGTGGACTCCCCGCAGGCCCTCTCGGCCCAGGTGAAAAACGTCGGCTATGTGGGCCAGCGGTATGCCAGCTTCTACGGTCTGAAGGTCGACGAGGTAGCGCGCCGCTTCGCGGCTCTCGAATACCGTCATCTCCGGAACGACCTGCGGACCCGGGTCTGGTTCGTGGGCAAAGGGAACCGGATCATCTCCGAGATGCGCACGTTCAAGGCCGGGACCCCGATGTTCTTCACGAAGACCGGTCAGCCGGTCCTGGACGGCCGGTGCGGCAATCCGGTGAGGTCCGACCTTCCGCAGGCGGTGGCTCAGCAGCCCGCTCCGCAGGTCACCAGCGTACCTGAGATGCAGGTGACCGCGCAGGGCGCCGGCGCGGAGGCCGCCGAGGTGGCTCTCACCGAGGCATTGCCGCTCCAGCCCGAGCCGGTCATCACACAGGTGCTCGCGCAGCCGGCCGAGATCATCGTCCCGCCCGCCGAGGTGCTCATCTCTGAGACCGTCGTCCCGACCGTGACGGAGGCCGTCGTCGCTCCGGCGGTGCAGAGCCTCCCCGCGGCTGCGGCTGGCGGAGCCTCTCTGGGACCCCTCGGGCTGCTGGCCATCCCCGTTATCGCCATCGCGGCGGGCGGAGGAGGCGGCGGGACCACCGTCATTCCCGAGCCCGGCTCGCTTATCGCTCTCGGAAGTGGTTTGATCGCTTTCAGCGGCGTCTTGCTCCGCGCCCGCAGAGGGTGAAGACCGGGTTGCGCACCGCGGTTTGACACGACGGACGCTCCCGAGTAAGGTCCGGCCCGGTCCACTCCCTCTGTTGGACCGGGCCGGCCTGCCAGCTCTGGATGCGCCGGCGCGAGGCAATCGAAGAGGGCCGCTCCTCCTCCGGGAGGAGCGGCCCTCGGACCTCGTATGGCATCAGAAGCGTATCTGTTCAAAGCACTCCGCGCGGCCGTCGGGCCGCCGGGACTGCTGGAGTGGCTGTCAGTCGATCTCCCATCCTCCGGCGAAAGGATCTTCGGCGCCCTTCTCAGGCTCTTCCCGGAAGGACCCCTTGTCCCTCAACGCCGGAGCGGGCTTCTGCTCGCATATCCAGTTGTCACAGTCGCGGCGTGAGCAGTAGAACATCTTCTTGCGGTTCCCGTCCGTGAGAAGCACGTCCGCGACGTAGGCGAAGTTGCATCGAACGCAGTAGATCGCGTTCTGGATCTTCACCACTTTCAGACTGTCGACATCCCTGTTCATTCGTCTAGTCCGCCAGCCTGGCGGTGGTTGAGCGGGTGTCCCAGCAGGCGACGACCGGTAGCCGCTTGATCCTGAGCAGCGCTTCCGCTTCGGATGCGCACAGCTGCAGCAGCCCCTGAAGCTCCCGTGAGATCCTCTGCCCGACCTGCTCCAGGCGTGTTACGAGAATCACTCCTCCGTAATGTCTCTTTACCTCGCGCAACAGACGTGATAGCGGCGCAAGCGCCCGCGCATTGGCGACGGCTGCGTTCTCGATGTTGAGCACCAGGTGATAGTGCCCCGCCTTCGCCAGCTCGAAGGCCGTCCGCTCGATCATCCGGACCGTCGTCCTGTTGATCTCGCCGAACACCTCCAGCACCGGCACCCCGCTCATGTTCTTGATCAGGACCCTGAAGGCATCCTGCGGCCCGTCCTGCGGGGCGCCTTCGTGCGTGGCGCTCGAGCTGCTTTCCGATGAGTGCTTGAAGAGCATCGTTTCAGGACTCTCCTCAATCTTATTATGGGGACGCGCGCTCGCCGCTCTATACCAAACGGACAAGAACCGGTATTTCTGACGGGGAACGGAGCCGTCCGCCGCGGCGGCTCTTTCCGGGCCGGACAGGCGCGGCAGAGCGGGACAGATGCGCGCGCAAAGCACGCCCGGGATTATCGGCCGGGGACAGCCCCGCTCTGGAGGATCATCGTGCGGAGGGGGTCAGAGGAGAGGCAGGGTGGGACGGTGGCGGCGCCCGCCGACGATGGTGAACTCCGGACGCAGCTGAAGGATATCCTCCCGGGAGAGCTCGAAAGGGTTCTCCGGGTAGACCACCAGGTCGGCCAGCTTTCCCTCCTCGATGGAGCCGCGGTCGTTCTCCTGATGGCCGGCGAAGGCGCTGCCCAGGGTGTAGGCGCGCATCGTCTCGAACGGAGTCAGTGCCTCGTCCCTGGAGTGCTCATCCCGGACCCAGGCGCGGTAGATCAGCTCGTAGGGGTCCAGCCGTTCCACATAGCAGTCGCTGGACATGGCCAGCGGCACCCCGGCGCGCAGCATGGTCTTAAACGGGTAGGACCAGCGGTAACGCCGCTCTCCCACGCGGTCGCGCGTCCAGAAGTCCGTGATGATGAACTGGGGCTGGACGGCTGCGGGGATGGTGTAGTGCGCCATCTTCACCAGCGCCTTCTGGGTCATCTGGGAGGCATGCTCGATGCGGTGGCGCAGCCGGTTGTTCTGGTGAGCGCAGGCCGCCTCGATGGCGCTGACGGTGACGTCCACCGCCCGGTCGCCGATGGCGTGGGTGGCCGTCTGGAACCCGTGGGACTGCGCGTGCTTGATCATGTCCGTCAGTTCGGCCTGCTCGATGAGCATCATCCCGCGGTTTCCGGGGTCGTCCGCGTAGTCCTCCCACAGCGCGGCTGTCCGGGCGCCCAGCGCGCCGTCCGCGAAGATCTTCGCCGCCCCGATGGTCACCCACGCATCGCCGGAGCCGGTGTGGAACCCGCGTTCCACCATCTCCTCCAGCAGGCTGTAGCTGAACATCACGTAGAACCGGATCGGCAGGATCCCCCTGCCGTGCAGAGCGAACAGCCGGTCGATCTGCCGCACGTCCACGATCAGACAGTGAACGCCGGTGATCCCCAGAGACGCGGCCAGGTCCCCCGACTGCAGGATGGCGCGGTCTATCTCCTCGACCGTCGCGGGCGGCACGCCCTCCATCAGCAGCCCGACGTCGTCCTCCGTCACCAGCCCGGTGGACCGGGACTCCTCCGGGAGTGGCCGGCGGCAGAGCTCCAGCGCACGTGTGTTGCCCACCGCCGCGTGACCGCACAGCCGCCGGATGACCACCGGCCGCTCGCGCGAAACCTCGTCCAGATCCTGCCGGGTGGGGAAGGCGCGCGTCTCGAGGAGCTCGTGGTCGAAGCCGTGCCCGAGCACCCACTCCAGCGGGCTCCCCGTCTCCTCCAGCCGCCGCATCTGGCCTCGAAGCCGCTCCTGCAGCTCCGCCACCGAGCGGCATCCGGAGAGGTCGGCCATCCGCTGAAGCGTCAGGCCGTAGTCGATGAGGTGCACGTGGGCGTCCACCAGACCGGGGGTCACGTGGGCCCCCTCCAGATCCACCACTTCCGGGAAGTCGCCTGCCATGTTCCGGACGTAGCGCTCCGGCCCCACGGCGATGATCTCTTCCCCCGACACGGCGAAGGCCTGCGCCACGTGAGCCTCCGCGTCGAAGGTGTGGACGTGAGCGTTGATGTAGACGGTCGTGCGCCCCTTCGGCATTCCGCTTCAGGCTACTTTCCGTAGATCTCTTCCGGCGTCTTCAGGCGCTCTTCCACGGTCTCCAGCGTTCCGTCCTCCTCCACGCGCCGGAAAAAGCAGGAGCGGTACCCTTCGTGACAGGCGGCGCCCACCTGTTCCACCTGCACCAGGATGGCGTCCTGGTCACAGTCCACGCGCACGTCCTTCACGAGCTGAAAGTGTCCGCTGGTCTCGCCCTTCACCCAGTATTTCTGGCGGCTGCGGCTGAAGAAACAGACTCTGCCCTCCGTCAGTGTCCGTCTGAGCGCCTCGCGGTCCATGTAGCCCACCATCAGCACCTGGCCGTTGGCGGCGTCCTGCACGACCGCGCAGACCAGCCCGGCATCGTCGGTCTTCAGAATTTCGAAAAGATTCTCCTGCGGCATTGTCTCCTCACGCTTCGACCGCTGCGCCGTTTCAGTCGATAGCCTGCCGGTACGTCCAGTCCACAAGCAGGCGGATCTCCGCGGCCTGGACCGCCTCCAGAGCCCGTTCCTGTCCCGCGTCGCCCTTCTCTTTTGCGCGCTCCACCAGGGCGATGAAGGCCATCGGGTTCCAGGCGGACCACGTCTCCATCTCCTCCTTCAGCGCTTTGGCCCCGGGTGTATCGAGGGCCCCGAGCGCCTCCAGCGCGGCCGCGTAGATCTCCGGGAAGGCGGGGTGATTTCCCACGCGCCCGAACCAGTAACGGGCATTGGGGTAGTCCGGCTCCCGGCGGTGCATGATGCCGTGCCAGAAGCTGCCCGTCTGGTTTGGGATCTCCTGGCTCAGCCGGTGGGATTCTTCCAGGCAGTCCGCCCAGAGCAGCAGGCCCGCCACGGTGGCAGCCGCGAACTCGGGGCGCCGTATCTCGTCCCGCGTCAGCTCCTGCGGATTGATCTGCAGCAGCTCCCGGGCCACCTCCTCATCCCGGTCGAACGGGGGCCAGAGCCGGGGATTGCCCCGGGCTTCCAGACGCTTCTTGATGCGGTCGAATATCTCATCAGGCATATTCGGCTCCTTCATACGCGGCGCCGGCCGATCGCTGCAGGGAGAACGCGGCTGCGAGCGCCGCCGCCATCCCGGCATACATGGCGGGGGCCAGCAGGAACGCCTGCTTCTGCCCGGCTGCCGCGGCCGCCAGTCCGATCAGCCCCGGCCCGGCCGCGGCCCCCACCGCGCCCGCACCGATGATCCACGGATACGCGAGCGTCCGCCGGGGTCCGTAGACGTCGCCGGCATAGGACACTATGGTCGGCCATACCGCAGCGAATGTCAACCCCGACACTCCCGCTCCGGCCAGGGCCGCCTGCGGGGAGCCGAGCGCAAGGAACACCCCCAGCGCGGCGATTCCGGCTGCGCAGGAGAGCTTCAGAATCCCTTTGTCCCCCAGTCTGCGTCCGGCGATTCCGGCCCCCATCCGGCCCACGATGACTCCCGTCCAGAAGACCCCGTTCGACGCCGCAGCGAGCGGATCGCTCGCTCTCAGGACTGTCAGGAAATACGTGGGCATCCAGTAGCACAGACCCACTTCGGCGGCAACATACAGGCCCATCGCAGCGGACATCGCCAGGCAGAACCCGTCCGGCACGAACGGCGGCTGGGCGCGGACGGCGGCGGGAGGTCCGAGCCGGTGAGTCCCCGTCCCAAGCGATTGCACCGCCGCTGCGGCACAGATCAGGGCGGCCGCGGCGAAGGCCATCCGCCAGTCCATCCCGGAGCGGATGAGGGCCGCGACGCAAAGCGGCGTCCCGATCGCGCCGGCCGCGAAGGCCACGTGCGCCAGGTTCAGCACCGATGTCCGGGCCGGCCCTTCGAACAGCTCGCCGAGCAGCGCGGACGACGTCATCTCCACCAGCGCCCCTCCCACCCCGAGCAGAACCGACCCGGCCGCCAGTGCGGCAAAGCTTCCGGCCGCGGCCGCCGCCAGGCAGCCCGCTGCCATCGCCCAGCACCCGGCCATCATCAGCCATCCTCTGGCGAACAGGCGGCACAGACGGCCCGACGCGGCTACGGTCGCCAGGAACGGCAGGAAGATGCAGGCGCTGAGCTGCCCGGCCTGCGCGGTGCTCAGACCCAGGTCCGGCCGGATCTTCACCAGCGCCGGCGGAACCACGGACATCCCCACGGAGAACACCAGCAGGGCCGACGACACCGACCAGGCGGCCCGCCGGGCCGCCCCGGCGTCCGGATCGGCCGGAGCGGCGGCCGCCGCCTGGGGGTCCGTCTCCTCAGGGACGTTCGGCAGCGGGACGGGCGGGCATCCCCGCCCGCTCCATTCGCCGCTCACTTCCGGCTTACGGCGGTCAGACGGCCGCCGAAAGTGCTCACGAACGCCGCCGTCCCGTCCGAGGCAACTGATGACATCACGAACAGACCGGGGGATGCCTGATACCGCCAGAGAACCTCGCCGTAGCGCGCGGAGATCGCGGAGACCGTTCCTCCCGCCGAGCACACGTACACCACCCCGCTTTTTTCCACGGGAGCGGCCGGGACGGCGTTCAAGCCGGCGTCCACGGACCACAGGACGTTCCCTTCCGTGTCCATCTTCACCAGCTCCCCGGACACCTGGCGCAGGTAGATGGCCTTGCCGTCCTCCGAGACTCCGGTGGCGGCCACCCCTTCGCGGGAGCTCAGCACCCTGCCGCTCGAGGCGTCGTAAACGGTCAGCATGTATTTCCTGTCCGCGATGAACAGCTTTCCGCCGGCCAGGTGCGGCGTCGCATCACCGGCGCTGTAGTAGCGCTTCGCCGCCGTGGCGGTGCGGCTTCCCTCGCAGAGCTCCTTCCAGATGAGCTTGCCGGTCCGGGCGTCCACGCAGCGGACATACTGATCCCACGCCCCGAACCACACCCTTTCGCCGTCCGTCGCCGGTTTGGACTCGATACTGTATTCGGCATCCCGGTTGACCCACAGCGGCCTGCCGGTCCGCAGATCAATGGCGTGAAGGGCCCCGCTCAGGTCTCCGAAGACCACCGCGCCTCCCGCGAGCACGGGGGAGGAGTAGACCGCCGCTCCAGCCCGGAAACTCCACAGCCGCCTGCCGTCTTTAGTGGAAAAGGCGGCCACGAGCCCGTCGCCGTTCCCCACGATCACCCGGTCTCCGGCGACGAGCGGCTCGGTGAGGATCTCGGCCCCCGTGTTCGCCGTCCAGACCGGGGCGCCGGTCGCCGCGTCCACGCAGCGCAGCGTCCCGGAGTTGTCACCCACAAACACCCGCCCCGCGGAGACGGCCGGGGTGCACTTGCTGGCCGCCCCGAGATAAAGGCTCCAGAGTCTGCGTCCGCCCGCGGGACTCCGGGGGGAGTGCACGGTCACCGCCGCGCTCCGGGTGTATTCGCGCTCTCCCGCTCTGTAACTGATCCGCACGTAGTGTTCGCCGGGCAAAAGCTCCCGCGTCGTCTGCACGGCGGAGGCCCGGAAGACGTCTCCATCCCTCACCAGCGCCACGGGGACTGCGACCCGGTCGTCGATGGTCAGGCTGGCCTGCTCCACGTCGTCGCGCCCGCGCAGGGTGGATTCCACCACGATCCGCTCCTCCTGCGCGCCGTCCTCGCCCGGGAAGGTCTCGGTGCGGACATCCAGGACGATCCCGGGGTAGCCCGGACGGTCGGGGATCGGCTTCTCCAGACGCGCTTCCAGCGGCGCGGGCTGTCCGGCCCGCCGGTAGGCCACCCGCAGCACTCCGTCCCGGACGGAAACGTAGGTCAGCCCGGCGTTCGGCCCGAAAGTTGTCCCTCCGATGACCTCGTCCACTCCGGCGGAGACCCTGGCCACCGTGCTGTGAGAGTGCCCTGTCATCACCAGCACAACGTTGAACGGGCGCAGCTCGTCCAGCACGCGGTGCCAGTCGTACGGGCTGCAGAACTCGGCCCCCCCGATGGGATGATGGAAAAAGACGAACACCGGCGTGGCGGGAGATACCCGCTTCAAATCCTCGCGCAGCCACACCAGCTGCTCTTCACCGAACGAAGGCCGCGGGTCCTGAATGGTCGCCGACATCAGGCAGATGAAGTGGCAGCCGTGGGCGTCGAAGGAATAATACGGTCCCTGCCCGATGCTCCGCAGCTGCTTCAGGAGAGAGTGCCAGGTGTTGTCGTGGTTGCCCAGCGCGTGATACACCTTGAGCCCGGACGGCTTCCAGTAGTCCAGGTATTCCTCCCACCACCCGTTTCCGCCCCCGAACTCCGTCAGGTCGCCTGTCGCGATCGCAAAGGAAGGAGCGGGGACCTTCAGCCCGTATGCGGCCAGGTCCACCTCTCCCTGACCCGCCAGAAGGCCGAGCACCTGACGGCTCTGAGGCATGGGCGCGTGGATGTCCGTGGCCTGGATGAACGTGAAGTCCTCGACGGCCGATCCGCCGATGGAGGCGATGAGGATCAGACAAAGAACAACGATGGAACGCAAGAGGAGGGCAGGTCTTTTCATCTCGGCTCCAGTGCGGCGCCGCTCGGGCGAGGGGGAGCAGACCGGTCCCGGCGGGCCGCCGCAGGCATTCTACCCCAAAAAAGGCGCTCCGGCGGCAGCGGCGCGCCCCGTCGCGGGTCAGGACGGCGGTGCCTCTTTCGCCAGGATCTCCGAGAGCCGCTTCTCCCTGTAATCCCAGATCTGCTTCAGCTGGCGGGCCACGAACAGCCTCCGGGCGATCTCGCCCAGGAAGCCGTATCCGATCTGATACTCCACCCTGTCCCGCATCAGCGTGCCGCCGTCCACCTGCTCGAACGTGTGCTCGTGGCGCCAGAGTTTGTACGGCCCCTTCTGCTGCACGTCCACGAACCGGTGCGGAGGGTCGTACTCCGCGATGAGCGTCCGCCAGTACACCGGAAAACCGTTGATGCGAAGGTTGTACTCGATGATGGCCCCCCGCTTCATCTCGATGGGGGTCTTCGTGATCAGGCGGAACTTCAGCCAGGGCGGGGTGATGACCTCCAGGTTCTCCGCCCGTGAGAAGAAGGCGAACGTGCGCTCCAGCGGCAGGGGGATGAGCTGCTCCCGCTCCAGAATGTGCACCGCACCCCGCCGGCGATCCGTGCTTGCCGTCATCGCCCTGTCCTCCTCCCGGCCGGCGCTCCGGCAGGGCTCCACCTCCGTCCGGCGGGTTCTACGCGGGCGCGCCGGGTTCCTTCCCGCCGTGGCGGCTGCGGTTTCATTTCAGATTCACCTCCAGGGTCGCCGCCGCGCCCGGACTCCCTCCCGGTGAGCGAAGCAGCGCCGTCAGCCGCAGACGAGCCCCCGGGCTGACGTTGAGATGCAGCGGTCCCGTCTCCAGAGCTCCCTGGCTCATCTCCGGCGCCGAGAACACCACCGTGTCGCTCAGCCGGATGTCCCGCACCGGATACTGTTTTCCATCCTCCGTCCGGAACATCTCCAGCGTCTGAAACTGCGAGCGCTCGGCATGGGTCAGCACCCCGGAGGGATAGCTGATGCGCAGCCGGATGGAGCCGGGCTCGAGCGCCGGCCGCCCGCAGCCCACGTTGTCCAGCCGCGCCACGACGCGGTTGCGGTCCTTGTCGAAGGGCCGGAGCGAGATCTGAGGCTCCGGCAGGCACTCCCTGCCTTTGAGAGCCAGCATGATCTCCTCATTGGTGCATGCCAGCTCGTCGGGCAGCTCGCGGGGGACGGTCACGATGACTCCCAGGAATCCGGAGCGCCTGGGCGGGGGGAGCGCTTTCAGGAGACGCCGGAGGCCGGCACAGTGAGGCGCCGCCGCCAGCACCTTCCGGGGAGCGAACCCCTCCCGGCTGCGGTAGAGCATGAACTCAGTCGTCTTGCTGGCCGCAAGGCCGGCCCGGGGCGCGACCGGCCTGGCCGCGACCAGTCCGTGGCGCTGCCGCTCCAGCTGCCGGAGCGCAACGCCGGTCAGACGGACCGGATCTCCGGAACATTCGAAGTAAGTAGGCTGAGGGTCCAGCACCACGGCGAATGGCCGGTTCAGCAGTTCGGCCAGGGCTGACCACCGTTGCAGGTCCGAGGGGGTGAAGGGCGCGGCCGCGGCTTCCTCAGGGGTCTCCAGGTCCTCCGGCCAGCGCCACCGGATCACCAGATAGTCCGTGCAGCGCGCCAGTTGCCCTGCCGCCAGCGAGTCCAGCAGAGCCGGCGGGCAGGTGGCCGAGACCTCCAGGCCGCTTCGCAGCTGCCGCGCGACGGCCTGGACAAGGTCCGCGTAGCGGCCGCCGGAGACCCGGGTGTTGACCAGATCCAGCTGCACACCCCGCGGGGCGACCCCGGCGCCGCGCGCACGTTCCAGGGCCAGGCGCACCTCCCGCGCGACATCGCGCGCGGCCTGCCTCCAGTCCGTGGCCAGGGCGTCCGGCAGTCCGTCCCCGGCCAGCCCGATGACGAGCGTGACGGGCAGCCCGGATCCCGGTCTCTGCCACTCGTACTCTGCCGCATCCGACTTGACCCGCCCTTCCGAGAAAGCCACGGTTGCGCAACGGACGAAGATCTGATCCACCCCGCCCTCGCGCCACTGGCGGGCGCGGTAGTCCCGCAGGGCGAACCCCTCCCACTCCCAGAGCACTCCGGTGAAGGGCCGGACGCCGTCAGCCTCCCGCGTGCAGCCCGCCGCGAGAAGCGCCAGACCCGCCGCCGCCGGCAGAAGGAGGGTTCTCATCCCCGGCCGCCCCGCCCGGGGTGACGCGCGGAAGCGGCAAGGGCCGCCCGGATGAACTCCCGCAGGTCCTCGACGCCCTCCCGCAGAAACCGGGCGGTCTCCTGCGGGTCAATGGTCAGGTATCCGTGGACGAGGATGTTCCGGAACCGCGCGAGGTCCGAGAGCCTTCGCGCGTGTTCGCGCTCCAGCAAGGCGGCTTCGGAGAGCACCTCGAAGCTTTCGGCATAGGTCCGCGGCTCCCGGAGCCGCAGCCCGGTGATGATGACCCCGGCGGCATCCAGCGCGGACTGGATGGCGATCTGAGTGTGACGCTCGATGGCGGCCGTCCGCTCGTCCGCCCCGTCCAGGTCGGCCGGCCCGAGGGAACGGTAAGGCTCAAGCAGCGCCAGCCGCCGGTCCAGCTCCGAAAGATGCGTGGTCAACAGCTCCCGGTCCATCACTGCCCGCTCCCGCCATAGCGCTGCTCGAGCGCCCTGCGCTGGATTGCCCGGAAGTAGGCCATGTCCAGCCAGTCCCGCCGCGCCTGGCTCTCGAACCGCGCCAGTTCTCCGGCTCCGGCGCAATAGATCAGGTCGCGGTCCCGGATGATCCGGTACCGCAGGGCGGCGGAAGCCTCGTTCGCGATGACCAGGTCGAAATCCTCCCGCCCGAAGATCCGCTCCAGTGCTGCGCGAAGCCCGTACCAGGCTCTGCGCATCGCTTCCCTGCCGGTCTGCGGCGGGAAGACCACGGCGATGTCCAGATCGCTGATGGCTTTGCGGTCGGCCTCGCGTCCACGGGCAAGCGAGCCGAAGACGTACGCCAGGGACACTCCAGAGCTGCGGAACGCTTCCTCCACTTCGGGCGCGCGGGCGTCGAGGTCGGAGCGCTGCCACGGGGGCAGAGCGCGGATCGCGGGCACCCCCTTGCCGCCGGGCGGGCCGCTCATCGCCGCGCTCCGTCCGCGGAATTTGCGCCTTTTTTCCGGCACACCCCCTTGACCCGGCGGGCCTGCCTGTGATAAAGTCGTCGTGTCACAACTTCATATTGCAGTGTGGTCGGGTGGTCCCGCAAGGGGCAGCTCTTGCAGGGGGACCTTAAAAGGGAAGACGGTGAGAATCCGTCGCGGGCCCGCCGCTGTGATCGGGGACGATGCCGGCACTTGCCGCCACTGCAGCGTCGCAACACTCAGAGGACGCTGTGGGAAGGCGCCGGCGGAGGATGATCCGTGAGCCAGAAGACCTGCCTGACCATCGCTCTCTGTCACATCTTCGGAGGCAAAGATGGCGAGAAACCTGAGGGACACGGACGTGTCTCAGGCCAGCCCGCATATCTCCGGAATGCGGGTTTTTTTGTTGCTGGACGCGCGGGTCAGCGCGCCGGTGTCGGGCGCTCTGGCGGAGCTTGTGCGCGTGGTGGCCGAGATCGGCGAGCACGCGGCGCAGTCCCCGCCCGGCCCGGCCGGACCGGAAGGCACGGAAGCCGGCGCCTTCCAGCTTCCGGGGACCGGGACGGAGGGTTAGCCTCGCAGGGCCGGGGCTTTCGGCGGCAGATGCGTCGCCGGGACGACTGCGCGCCGCGGCCGGCCTGGATAAAGGCCTATCCCGGCAGACTCTGACAGAAAGGAAGAAAAGACACACTCGATGCGACGTCTGAGACTCCTTGCGGCGATCGCCGCAGCGCTGACCATCATCGCCGTTCCGGCGGCGCAGGCTGTCAGCCTGAGCGACCTGATCGTCTCCGGTTCGGCAGGCTCCGGCAGCAGCACATCCTACCTGGTGGTGGACTTCGGCCCGGACTCCTACGCGTTCGTCTACTACTACGACGGAACGAAGACCGGCTTCGACATGCTGCAGGACCTGGCAGCCGCCGTTCCGGGGCTGCAGTTCACCTACACGGACTACGGCGGCGGGGCCGTCTTCGTGAACACCTTCGCCTACGGCCCCTATCCGGCCACCGGCGGAGGCACCACCTGGTGGTCCTACTGGTTGAGCGATAACGGCTCGGACTGGAGCTTTGCGCCGGTGGGCGCGGGCGGCCGGGTGCTGGCCGACGGGTCCTGGGACGGCTGGAGCTTCGTTCCGAGCTTCACCGCGACCCCTACCGCGCCGGACGTTCCGCTGGTTCCGGAGCCCGCTTCGCTTACGCTGCTCGGGACCTTGTGCGCGGGCGGGATCGCCGCCTTCCGCCGCAGGGGCTGAAAGCCCGGCGCCTGAGCGGATGACATAAGAGCCGATGAGCGTGAGGCCGCCGGATGTCAGGGCAGACCGGGACGGCGCGGCCGGGAGCCGCGGCGCGAGGGGCTTCACGCTCATCGAACTTCTCGTGGTCATCGCCATTGTGGCGGTTCTTGCGTCCATCCTGTTTCCGGCGTTCGCCGCGGGAAAGAGGAGGGCCGCGCAGACGCAGTGCCTGTCCAACCTGAAGCAGCTCATCACCGCCTGGCAGATGTATGCCGACGACAACGGCGGCCGGGCGTGCCCCTCGTACTATTTCGCGGAGGGCAGGATGGTGAGCTGGGACTTCACCACCTGGCCGGGCGGCTGGAGCCACGGTCTGCTCGGGCCCTATCACCGCAGCGGGGAGATCCACCGGTGCCCTTCGTTTGCGGGCCAGGGGTGGGACCGGCCGTTCACCGGCTACGCTTACAACGCATCGTACATCGGGGGCGATGCGGTGCGCTCGGGCGATGGATCCATCTTTATCAGACGGCCCGCACTTCTGTCCGAGATCGCCGATCCGGCGGGTACGGCAGTGTTCGCGGATGCGGGCTTCGGTAACCCGGTGAGCGCGCACAACTTCCTTCGCGCTCCGTCGGACCGTACCAGCGGGACCTTCCGCAACGGGACGGTGCATTTCCGTCACGACGGCGCCGCCAACGTGGCGCGCGCCGATGGAAGCGTGGTCTCCACGCGCGCCATCTACCGCCACCGCCCGGACCTGGCTCCCATGTGCGGAACGCTTTCGGAGGACGATTCGGCATATGATCTCAAGTAGGATGCTCGCCGCGCTGCTGGCGGCGCAGACGGCCGTCTGGCCGGCCGGGGTGAAGGCGCATGCCTCTTTGCCGCCGCTGCCGGCGAGCGTCACAGCCGCCGGGCCGCTGGGATTTTCTCCTTATGATGACCCGCTGGCGGCGCTGGGGCGCCCTTCCCGTTACGTGCGCGATCCCGGCTTTCCCCCCTGGGTGCCGCCTGCCGACTTTGCGGTGTCAATGGTGTATGCGGCCTGGGGCACGGGCATTTCAGGAGAGAAGCTGATCGTGACCCTTCGCGAGGGGGCCTCGCTGACCGCAGAGTTCGTTCCCCCCCTGATGGACGACCCTGCCAACTGGTACGGCAAGGACTTCCTGATCTTCGGAAACGCGTTTTTCACGGCATCGGGCTTTGTCCGGCATGACACGGATATGGAGCAGATCTCCATATCCGGCGGGGCGCTGGTCTTCTCGGAGCCGATGACCGTCAGCGTCAGCCAGGACGGCATCACCTGGTACACGTATTCGTCCGGGCCGTTTGCCGACGGTTTCGCGCCGACGCAGGCGTTTGCCTGGGACCGGGTCCGCAAGAGCTGGGGGCCGGAGCTGGATTTCACGCGGCCCGTCCCTCCCTCTCTATCGCCGGCCGACTTCGGCGGGATGCCGGTGGCGGACGCCATTGACCTCTACCGGGACTCCGCGGGCGGCACCGCTTTCGACCTGGCGGACCTGCCCTTGCCGGTGGATCCTCTGACCGGCCGCAAATGGGCGCGGTTCGTGCGTGTGACGGCGGACAGGCGGGACGACGACGGCTTCGCGCTGGAGGGCGAGGTCGATGCGTTCGCGCGGGTCTCTGCCGCCCGGGCGCAGGTGAGCGTCGGCGCCGCCAAGCTCCTGCCGGACGGAGCCCGCGTGGACCTCCAGCCGGCCGTCGTCTCTGCCGGGACTTACGAGACAGGGCCGTTCTGCTACGTCCTCGCGCCGGACCGCTCCGCCGGGATCCGCGTGACCGGGCGGGTCGAGCCGCGGGGGCGCCTGGTGTCGCTGACCGGCGTGATGGATACCGAGGACGGCGAACGTGTGCTTCGTGCCACTTCACGGAAGGTTCTGGGTGACGCCGCCGTGCCCGCGCCCATTGCCCTGCGCGCCTCGCTGGCGGGAGGAGGGGCCTTCCACCACGACCCTTCAACCGGAGCCGGACAGGAGGGGGTCGAAGGGGGAACGGGACTGAACACGGTCGGGCTGGCCGCGCGCGTCCATGGCAGGGTGACGGCCAGCGACGCCCAGCGGGAGACGTTCACCCTTGACGACGGAGGCGGGCGGCCGCTCGTGTGCCGCGCCCCCCGGCAGCCGGACGGGTCGGACCTGGCGCATCCCGGCTTCACCCTTCCAGTGCTAGGCGCCTTCGTGGAGGCCGCCGGTATCATCTCCGTGCGGCGGGATGAGGGGGGTGTGCTGCGTCCCCTGCTTTTGCTTCGCACCCCTGAGGACCTCAGGCTGCTGGCCTCGCCCTGAGACCGCTTCCCGGCAGGACTCCGGAGCTTGCCGGGGGAACTCTCTCTCCGGCGGATGGAGGCCGGGCGCGCTCTGGCGCCTGGCCGGCGCGCCGGGGAGCTTCGGGAGATGACGACAGCCTTTCGGGAACTGTGGGCGCTTCAGCAGATCGATTCGCGCATCCAGGAGCTGCAGCGGGAGCTGTCCGCCCTGGATACGGGCGCTCAGGCGGGACGGGTCCGGGATGCCGCCAGGGCGAAGCTGGATTCCTCGACCGCCGAGCTGCGCCGCATCGAGTCCGAGCTCGCCGACACGGAGCTCGCCATCAAGAGCACGGAAGCCAGGATCCGCGAGATCGAAGGCCGGATGTATTCCGGCAAGGTGACCAACCCCAAGGAGCTCGAGTCCCTCTCCCAGGAGGTGGACATGCTCAAGCGCAATCAGGACCGCCTGGAGACACGCGAGCTCGAGCTGCTGGACGAGCAGGAAAAGGCGAAAGAGACCGTTGCCCGGGCCCGCATCCTGTTCCAGCGCAAGCAGAAAGAGTACGACGACACGGTCGCGGCCACCGGCGCGCGCCGCGCCGGGCTCGAGGATGAGCTGAAGCGGGCGCAGGCTTCGAGAGAGGAGCAGGAGAAGCGCTTGAAGGCGGCTTCCGGGGACCTGTTCCGCCGTTACGAGACTCTTCGGCCGAAGCTCGGAGGGGTGGCAGTGGCCCCGGTCCAGGGCGGTTGCTGCGGGGCCTGCAAGGTGCGCATCTCCAGCCAGCTCCTCGCTGCCATCGAGAAGGGAGAGGCGGTGGTCAGCTGCGATTCCTGCGCCCGGATTCTTGTGCCCGGCGAGTGATCCGCAAGGGGTGGTGAACGATGAGCCCGGCGCAAAACTTTCCCCGCCGGCAGCTAGTCATAGGAGTTGACGGAGGGCGGGCTGCCTGGAGGGGCCCGCGTCAACTGCTATGGCTCACGCGACGGTTCTGGCGAAGGTGAGGGAGAGGCCGGCGGGCGATGATGACCGGCTCCTTGTCGAGCGCTTTCAGCGCGGCGACGAATCCGCGTTCGACGTTCTGGTCGGGCGGCACGAGGAGTTCGTCTACAATATCTGCCTGGGAATCCTGAACAGCACGGACGACGCTGACGACGCCGTGCAGGAAACGTTCCTTGCGGCCTACCGCGCCCTCAGGAAGTTCCGGGGGGATTCCAAGGTCTCCACCTGGCTGTACCGCATCGCGGTCCGCGAGTGTCTGGACATCTCCCGGCGCCGGAAGCGCTCGTCCAGCCTGGAGGAGATCGTCAATGAGCCCTCCGTGGGCGACGGCGCGGACGAGCGGGCCCTTTCGGGGATGGTGCGCGCCACTCTTGACGAGCTTCCGGCGCACTACCGGTCCGCGCTCGTGCTGCGCTACTACGGCGGGTTGTCCTACGAAGAGATCGCGGAAGCGATGGGAAGCACCCCGGGGCGCGTCAAGATGATGCTGCATCGCGCCCGCAGGGCGTTCCAGAATCGCTGGTCCGGGGAGGGATAGGGAACAATCGAGTACGATGGACCGGTGCGGGCGTTACATCGAAAAGTTTTCGGACTATATTGACGGCGGGCTGACGCCGGCCGGCCGGGAAGAGCTGGCGCGGCATCTCGGGGAGTGCGCCGCCTGCGCGCGGGAGTTCGAGGGCTTCCGCAGGGCGCACGAGGTGCTGTGCGTGCTGGCGCGGCCGGCGCAGGGCCGCCCTGTCCTCGCCGCGGTCAGGGCGCGGATCCGTCAGGAGGAGGAACGGCGGAAAAGGCTGTGGTGGAGGTGGGTGCCCGCTCCCGCTCTTGCGGCGGCGGGGCTTGCCGCGGCGTTCATCTTCCTGCGGGATGTTCCACGGACTGCGGTGGACGTGGCCGTCCAGCCTCCGCCGGCCGTCGCGCCGGCTGCTCCGCCCGCTCTGCCCGCGCAGCCTGCGGTGGATCGGGGCAGGGAGCTGGCTGAGCTGCCGGCAAAGGCGGCCTCTCCGGTGGTCAGTCCGGCGCTCGGGCGTTCTTCCGCGGCCCGGGATGTCCCGGTTCGCGTGAGGCCGCGCCCGGTTCCGGCGGCGCGGACGGCGAGGGCGCCGGAGGCCGCGCAGGCCGCTCCGGCAGCGCCGGCCGTCGCTGTTGCCGCGGAGACGGAGGGGGCTCCGGCCGGGCCGAAGATCGTGGTGGTGGCCTACCGGCCGCCGGCCAACTACTGCGCGCATTTTACGGACCCGGTCTCGGGCGAGGATATCGCTGAAGTCTCCGTAAACTCCACATATGCGCCGGACGGGACGGTGCGAAGCGCAAGGGTCGTGATGCACCTCCCGGCGGCGGCGAAAGCTGCGGATGGCAATGACGAGAAGAGCGACAGCTTTATTGATGGCGGCGACAGCCGCGCTTGGCCTCTGGTGCTCCCCGGCGTCATTTGAGCCGGCGCTGGCGCAGGGCGGCCTGGTGAGCTGCTCCGTCACGGATGTGCCGGTGCGGCTGGCCATCAAGGTGCTCTGGTCTTCGGGAGCGCCCCAGGGCAGCGCGTACGAGGTGTCGCCGAACGTGCCGGAGGACACCCGCGTCACGCTTTCTCTGGAGAATGTGCCGTTCGAGGCTGCGCTGGATGCGTTCTGCCGGGCTGCCGGGCTGAAGTTTGAGGTGCGCGACAACCGCTACTTCTTCTCGCGCAGCGATCGCAGGGCGTCCAGCATCTCCATCGTCCGTTCGGGAGACCGGGTGAGCTGGAAACTGCGTGACGCGGATCCGCTGGAGGCGCTCCTGCAGCTGCTGGAGGCGTTTGGCAGGAAGGCCGAACTCAAGCTGGACATGGATCCTTCCGCCGAGCTTCAGGAGCAGGCGCGCCGGTACGCCCAGGAGCTGCAGCAGGCCCAGCAGGCTCCTCCGGTCGAGCAGGCCAACAGGCTCCGTGAGATTCAGAGGGATGCGGAGCGCTTCCTGAAGCCGCCGAAGAGGCTTCCGGCCGGCTCTTTGCGCTCCATTAGCATCGAGCAGACGCAGGTGCCGTTCGCCGAGGCGCTGGACGCTCTGGGCAATGCGGGCGGGTTCCTGTGGTTCCGCTCTCCGGACGGAAAGATCCTGGTCCGGGATACGGCGTCTCCAGATGTCATCCGTGCCATCTTCCAGAGGGAGGGCGTCTGGGACGCGCTTCAGAAGCGCTGAGCGGCGCTGACTGTGTCGTTTCATCTCCTGCCTCGTCCCCTCCGGGCGTGCGGCCCGGAGGGGGCTTTTTGCGCCGTCCCGCGGAAAAAGCTGTTACTTTCCCCGTTCAGCGGTGTCTTTATTGATGAAAAAAGGACCGCCGCGGGGCGAGACGGGCGCGTTGAGGGTGCCCCGGGGTGCGGGAAGGCGGCCGGGACGATGAAGTGCGAACTGATGGAAGAGTTGATCTCCTGCTACGCCGACGGGATGCTGGACCGAGAGTCGGCGGAGCTGGTGGAGCGGCATCTGGACTCCTGCGGGTCCTGCCGGGAGCTTCTGGAGCTCACCCGCCGCATGTGCGGCGCATGCGGGGCGGCTTCGGAGGAGCCTCCGGCGGACCTCCGCGCCTGTGTGATGGAGCACGTGCGCAACCGGATGGAGTGCGAACGTTTCGAGGCGGACCTTGCGCTGGCTCCGGATGAGGGCGGCGCCCTTTCCGCTGGACTGAGCGCCCACCTGCGAGATTGCCGCTGGTGCGCGGACGAGCTGGAGCAGCTTTCCCGGGTGGCCGCCGCGGCTGCTGGGGCAGAGGAGCCTGCGCCGGCCGGTCTGAGGGAGCGCATCGCCTCACGGACGTACGCCCGGGTGGGTGTGCTCTCCGTCATCCGCCGCGCTTTCGCGCCGTCCTTCCGCTATGTTGCCGCCGGGGCCGCAGCCTGCGCCCTGGCCTTTGCCGCCCTGTCCCTGAGGGAGCCGCCCGGTCCGGGTCCTTCCACGGTCCGGGTGCCGGTTGCGCCCCCGGCGCCTCCGGCCGTTGCGACGCAGGTCCTGCCGGAGTCTGCCGCTGAGTCCGCTGACGCCGGGATCGCGGAAAGCGCTCCGGCCGGGCCGGCGCGTCCGGCGCGCCGGTCCCGCCTGGCCCGGTCCGCCGCGCGGGAGCATTCTCGCGCGGTTGCGCTCAGCCCGTCCCCGACGGCGCCGGCTGCCCGGCCTTCCGCTCCTCAGACTCCGGCTGTGGAGGAGACTATCGTGCTGTTCCCGGCGGATGCCGGGGCGCCTGCGGGGACGGAGGACGGGGACGGCCCGGGGGCGGCCGAGCCGGTGGAGGTGCGGCCCGTTGCGGTCGCCATTGCGTCACCGCATGAGGTGCTGGAGCGCCATATCGCCGAAGACCCCCTGAACACGGGGATGAAAGAGATTCTGGAAAAGCGGCGGATGAAGGCGGCCGCCACCGCTACGCTGGATCCGGCGCGCCCGTCCGGCCGGGCTCTAAAGCTGATCGCCACGGATTTTTGAGTCCGGAGCCAAAACCGCAATTGTAGCGGTTCGGATCTTCGGGCAAACGGGCACAATCTTGAGCAGATGTCGAGGGTAGGAGTCAGAATCATCGCCGGTGTCCTCGTGGCTGCGGCAGGGGCGTTCCTCGCTGGAGGGATCGCCCGGGCCGCGGATGATTCGCCGCGTCTGCTCTGGGGCAACGTTGGACGCCTGGGAGTGGGGGGCATCCCGGGTGTCGATCAGCCGGACGAAGCGGACGAGGCCGGAAAGCCCGGAGCGAATCTGGGCAACGGCTTCGATCTGCTGCGCGGGAACGGTTCTCCCGCGGGCTACATCCTGACGCACGGGAATATCGTGCTGGACACGCTCTCCGTGTCGGTGGACGGACGCCGCCTGGTGCGGAACAGGGACTACTTCGTGGACCCCGTCAGCGGCGCGCTGAGCTTCGCCGAGCCGGTCTCCTCCCTGCAGACCATCCGGGCCAGCTACCGCTACAACGAAGGGAAGTCGGTCGCGCGCAGCCTGGTGGGACTGCCTCTCTTGCCTGCGTTCTTCGGCGGTTCTTCCAACGCCAGCTTCCTGCATGCCTACCGCGGGGCCGATGCGAAGGGCGGCCTGCCGTTCGACGTCCTGACGTTCGGGATGAAGATGGACTTCGACCTGGGCAATGTGGGACTGGAGAGTATGCTCTATATGTCCGACCCGCGCCGCCCGGGTGCGAAGGGGCTGTTCGATAAGGATTCCGGCAAAGCGCCGCGCTCGCTGGAGAGCGATCAGATCGTCTCCCAGAAGGCCCGGGTGGAGCTGGGTGATGCCCGGCTGAGCTTCGGTTACCAGGATGTGGGCTCCAACTTCACGGGCTTCGCCACCCTGCGGGAGCAGGGGGCTCTGCCGAAAGAGGTGGTGGATCAGCTGGAGCGCGAGAAGGGCGTCCGGCGGCTGTCCGCCGCGCTGGAGCTGCGGCCGAACTCCCTGATGCCGGAAGGCAGTCCCTGGAACCGCCTGAGCTGGGTCCGCCTTTACGACAGCTCCGGCGCGCTGGATTCCATCCAGCTTGTCTACAACGAGCCCAGGATCGGTTTTCTGGCGGCCTTCCGCTCCGTGGACCCCGCATTCAGGCGTCTGGCCAGCCTGAGCCAGGACGAGCTTTCCCAGCTCGCGCTGGTGGCGAAGCTGCAGTTCGACCCGAATGCCACGGTGGGCCAGGTGACCGATGCGGACCGCAAGGCCGTTCTGCAGGAGGCCGGCATCTCGCGGCACCTCTTGAACACCTACGTGAAGCTCAACCCGAAGCTGACCGGCACTCTGTCGTTCGTGAACCTCACGGACGGGCGCGGCGACATCGCGCGCCAGACGTTCTCTCTGGCGGGGGCGGACTGGCAGGGCTGGGTGGCCAGCCAGACCATCTCCAGCAGCTTCGCCCGGCTGGGGGCTCTGGCTCCCTCGGAGCAGGCGAGGTTCGGGAACGAATACGGGACGCACAGGGTCGAGGGCGGCCTGAACGCCCGGGTGGCGGGCCGCCTGTCGTTGAACAGCGACTGGTCCGTGCTCCGTTCGGAAGTGGGCGATGTCCGCAGGATGGGCCTGGGCCTTGCGGGCAAGTATCTGAACTTCAAGGCGGGATACCAGGACATCGACCCAACGTTCGTGCGCATCGGCGATCTGGCGGATCCTCGAAAGCAGCAGATGGCCAGCGAGCGGGGCTTCCGCATCTACGATGTGGCGCTCGGCGGCCAGCTCTCCCCCGCGCTCAAGCTGGATACGGCCTACCGCCGTGGAGACAACGACGCGGAGGATCTGTTCCGGCGCTCAGAGGTTTTGAACCTGATGTATGCGCCCTCTGACCGTTCCAGGGTGAGCCTGCAGCACAGCCTTTCCCTGAACGGGTCGCAGGGGGAGATCGTATCCGGGGCGATGAGGGACATCTTTGCGATGGAGCAGCGCTTCCGGAACAACTGGTTCGTCAGCGTCTCCCGCGACTCGAATCTGACGCGTGCGGCGGGGGGCTCTCTGGCGGGTTCGGTGGTCCGGGCGTATCAGGCGGAGACCGATCGCTCCCGCCCGACCTGGCTGAGCTGGAGCGAGCGCCGCACCGACTCCATGACGGGATCCTTCGAGTATGTCACCTCCTGGAACGTGCAGACGCGCGCCGGCGAGCGGGTGACGGTGAAAGGGGCGCGTTCGACCGTGGATCGCGGCCGTGACCCGTCCGAGGAGGTCAACAGGCTGGCCGTGGACTGGGCTGCGGCCCGCTCGCTGAACGTCACGATGGAGTCCTTCACCCGGAGCACCAACTACGCCGGAGATGGTTTCGGCTACCGGCTGGCTCTGGGAGGCCAGGCGGCGGAAACGCTGGGACCGCTCTCGAAGATCAACCTGACCGCTGAGTACGGCTCCACCCGCCTGAACGGCAACGTGGTCACGTTCGTGCGGGGGCTGAACATCGATGCGCTCTGGGGGAAGAACGTGCTGGGGGTGGAGTACTCTCATCAGATGCTGGCGAACGGCAAGAGGCACCTGGGACGCGGCTACAGGTTCAAGAGCGACCCTGACAAGGAGAAGGCCTGGCATCTGGACCTGTACGTCAAGGACAAAGATCTCGGATGGGGCTCGGTGAAGCCGGTTCGCAACATCGCTTTCGATATCCGGCTCGGGCCGGCCTCGCAGCTGGCCTACGCCCTGAACCAGAACAAGGAGCTGCCGAACGGCGTCATCGAGCTGGTCACGTCGCAGTCGTTCAAACTCACCACCCGGCTGGCGGGCAGCCTGAACCTGGTGCTGGACCACCGGCTGGATGACAACGACAAGGCGAAGACGTCCACCCTGAAGAACAGCATCGGCCTGCAGCGGCAGGCGCAGAAGGGGATGGTGGTGGACGTCTACTACGGGCGGGACGAGGCCCGGACTCCCACGGGGGAGGTGAAGGGCCACTCCATCCGGCTGCGGCTGGACCAGCAGATCAGCCACGACCGGTTCCTGACGTTTACCGGCGAGGCGACGAAGTGGGACAACTCCAACCCGTCCATCCCGGACAGGACCACCGCGGAGGCCCGCCTGGACTTCCGGATGCCCTTCGACCTGTAAAGAGCGCCGCCGGCCGTCCCCTGCTCCGGCCGCTCCGGGCTCACTCACGCGTCCGGCCGCTCGCTCGGAACGGTCCGGAGGTGCCTGCGCCTGCCGGAGGTTCCCTCCGGCTTCTGTCGAACCCATGCCGGATGCCGGCCGGTCACCGGTTGGCGCTGACCGGCTCGCCGGCCGCCCCCTCCGACTTCACGGTGATGGAATAGAGCGCGATTCCCAGTTTGCGCCTGTCCCCTGATCCCGGCATCTTCTCTGCGGGAACCCATCCCCTGCACCGCAGCGTCAGCGTGACGCTGTCGCCCTGCTGTGCGGGGGCCTGCACCTCGAGGGTCTGCTCTCCGGCCTGGGAGATGGCGGCCAGCTTCCTGCCTCCCAGATAAATGCCGGCCTCCGGGTCCAGCGCGTGCTCCGGCACCATCATCCTCAGCATCACCGTGAAGGGCTTGCCGGGAACGACGGGCAGCACAAGGTCGGAGTCATCCTTCGACCATCGCATGGTGCCCCCTCCGGACCAGTGAGGGACTTCTTCGCGGCCGTGGAACCTGCGGACGAAGCGCCGGTCATTCACGGCGCCAACCTGCACCCGGTAGTGCGCCCGTCCTTCTCCGGCAAGCGCGACGGCGGGATCGACCTCCGCCTGCTCGTTGGCCAGCATCTGGGTCCGGCTGCCGGCCCGGTTGTCGACGGACAATCCCTCCTCCGCCTGGTTGGCGGTGAGGATGGCGGAGCGGACCTTCTCCCCGACCAGCACGTGCACACTGCCCTCCGCGAACGTGTTGCCGGTCAGGATGATCCGTCCCCCGTCCGCCTGGACCGCCGGGCTGGAGACTGCGCCAACATCGAAATTCCCGAAGTCCACGCCGGTGGCGGAGAACCAGGCGTCATCGGAGCGCACCCAGACACAACGGTCCAGGGGCCCCCAGAAGGCGCTGTTCATCAGACTGATCTTGCCGGCCACGCCGGGCAGGATCTCGATCCCCACGGAATCCGTGGTTCCCCAGGCTCCCACCAGCTCCGCGTTGGTGATCAACAGTCCTCCTCCGCCCTGGACCGCCTCCACCAGAATGGGGCGGCGGCAGCAGTCTGCTCCCAGCCCCAGGAAGTTGCCGTTGCACGGCCCGGCAGCGGACCGGGTGAAGCGGTAGCCCACGGCGTAGCCGAAGCAGAACGTGTTGTGCACATACTGCCAGTCCGTGCGGGCGAACTCGAAGGCCACTGCGTGCTGAAGCATCCAGTTGTTCAGCTCTTTGTACTGGTCGAGCCATCCGGTGAAGAACGGCCACAGGTGGCAGTTCTCGATGCGCCCGACGTCGTAGCATTCATCCACACGGATCCCCAGCCGGAGCGGCTGGCCGTACAGTCCCCGCACGTAGTGCCTTCCGGCTCCCGTCAGGTCCAGAAGCCTGTAAGGGTTCACCGCGAGCACGTCCAGCACGCTGATGTTGTCCCCGGGGCCCGCCCGGATGGTCCAGGGGTAGGGGGTGGGCGGGGCCTTCTCGCGCGTCTGATCGGGGTAGAAGATGGTGACGCCCTTCAGCACGCTGTTGGTGGCCATCGAGATGAAAGGAGTGCCGTTCTCGTCCCCGGCCCCGCCCGTGACGAGCAGGGTGGTTCCCGCGTTCGCCGTGAAGGCGGTCGGCACCTGCCAGACACCTTCCAGAGTCACTCCCGCCGGAATCCGCAGGCTCCCTCCGATCAGGAAGTTTCCGGCAGGTATGGTCACCCGCGTCCCCAGCTCCTTGCCGGCTTCGTCGAGGGCCTTCTGGAAGGCGGCGGTGTCGTCCGTCTTGCCGTCCCCCACCGCTCCGAAGTCCCTGACCGACAGCACCCGGGCGGCGGCGCCGGAGCAGACCGCCGCAACCAGGATAAGAGTGCCGATCGTTCTGAACAACATACGCTCCTCCCGCTGACCCACCCGTTCTAATGTAGCCCTTTCCTCTCCGTGACCCGGGCCCGTCCGCGGGGCGGCAGAGCCCCGGCGCACGAGGCGCGGCAGCTTCCACGCCTGGCCCCTTAGACACCGCTCCGCGCGTTCCTGCCTGACCGAAAGAAGGGGAGCAGCCTGCGCGGGGCTAACCGCCTGACTGCGCGCCGGCAGGAGCCGTAAATCGCGCGGGGAGAAAGCCGTGACGTCGAGAGAACGCGTGCAGAAGGTGCTTTCCGGGCAGTTGCCGGACAGGCTGCCCTTCAACTTCTGGATGGACCGGGATCGCGTGGCGGAGGAGGCGATCCGGGAGTGCCGCTACTGAGCGGTTCTCCGTCCCTCCCGACGATTGCCGGCGCCCCGGCAAGGAGATGCGCGAGGCGGCGGTGAACCCTCCGGTGGGCTGACACATCACCGGGCGCCCGGGCGCCCGGACGGAGGTTTCCATCATGTCCAGAAGAATCAGCCGGCGCTCCCTGCTGAAGGGGGCTGCGGCCGGCGGAGCGGGGTTCCTGTTCCTCAGAGACAGCCGTCTGGCGTTCGGCTACGAGGCGAACGGTAAGCTGAACGTCGCCTGCATCGGCTGCGGGGGACGCGGCGGCGGAAACATCGACGGGGTCGCGAGCGAGAACATCGTGGCCCTCTGCGACGTGGACGAGAATCAGGCGAAGGGGAAGCGTGAGAAATTCCCGGATGCCCGGTTCTTCACGGATTTCCGGGTCATGCTGGACCGCATGGGCCGCCAGATCGACGCGGTGGTCGTCAGCACTCCGGACCATACTCACGCCGTTGCGGCCGCGATGGCGCTGAGGATGGGCAAGCACGTCTACTGCGAGAAGCCGCTGACCCACACCATCCACGAGGCGCGCGTTCTGCGGGACCTGGCGCGGAAGGCGGGCGTGGCCACCCAGATGGGCAACCAGGGGACGGCATCGAGCGGGATGCGCGAATCGGTGGAAGTGCTGAGGGCGGGCGCGATCGGCCAGGTCTACGAGATCCACGTATGGTCCAACAGGCCGGTATGGCCTCAGGGCATCCAGCGCCCGGCAGACACTCCTCCGGTTCCCGAAGGGCTTCACTGGGATCTCTGGCTGGGCCCGATGCCCTACCGGCCTTACCATCCCGCCTACCATCCGTTCAACTGGCGGGGATGGAAGGACTTCGGGACCGGCGCCATCGGAGACATGGGCTGCCATACGGTGAACATGCCGTTCATGGCGCTGGACCTTCGGGATCCAATCGCGGTGGAGGCGGAGACGTTCGAGGGGACGGAGGAGACGTATCCCAAACGCTCCATTGTGCGCTACAGTTTCGGAGCTCGCGGAAGCCTGCGTCCTTTGCGGATGTACTGGTACGACGGCGGGCTGAAACCGTCGCCGGAGCTTCTGTTCGGCCGGGAGCTGCCGGGAAGCGGGGTTGTGCTGGTGGGCGAGAAGGGTCTGATGTTCTCGCCGGACGACTACGGCGGACAGTACGAGCTGCTGCCGGCGGAGCGTTTCGCAGACTTCAGGAAGCCCGAACCCTCGCTGCCTCGATCCCCGGGGCATCACGCCGAGTGGATCCGCGCGTGCAAGGGCGGCGAGCCGGCGATGTCCAACTTCGATTACGCGGCGGCCCTCACGGAGACAATGCTGCTCGGGAACCTGGCGGTGCTGGTCGGAGAGCCCATCTACTGGGACAGCGCCCGCTGCCGTGCTATCAACTGCCCGAAGGCGGAGTATTACGTGAACATGCCCTACAGGAAGGGATGGCGACTCTAGGCGGGTGCCGGGATGCGTTCCTTGCGGGCCCCGGGCGGACGTCTCCGCCCGGGGCTCCCTGTTTCCAGCGCCCGGAGCGGCCGCGTTGACAGCCCGCCGGGGCTCCTCTAGAATGCCCTCAGGCCCGGAAGACGACCGACAGGCCCCGGGGGAGGAGGCGCTGCGATCATGCTGGACGGCGGTCTGGCCGTGCGTGTTATCTTCGTTTTCCTGTTGATGATGGCGATGTGCTCGTGCGCGACCGGCGCCCGGGTGGTGTTCCACGAGCAGTCCGGGTCGGATTTCTCGAGGACGCTCAAACAGTGTCTGGAGCAGGCGGGCTTTCAGCTCCAGGTGGCCGGCAACGCGGAGCTGGACCGGGCACTGGCTTCCGCTCCCGATCTGGTGGCTCTGCCCGATGCCCGCAGGATTCCTGCCCGCGCCGTGGAAGCGCTGAGGGCCTATCTGCGCTCGGGAGGGCGGTTGCTGGCCGTGGGCGCCCCGGCCCTCTCGGAGCTCCTCGTGGAGTACGAGGGGCGGTGGATGACGGTCCAGGAGGCCCGGCAGCGCGTCCGCGAGAGACCGCCGGACCGCCTGTTGTTCCGCTTCCAGCCCGGGGACGAAAAGAAGTGGACCCGCTCCACCAATCATCCCGAGTTCGAGGAGCGCCTGAGCGTCTTCGAGGGCGCGCTGGCCGGATTCGTGGCGGATATCGACGGGTGGAACACCTACGCCGCGCCGCCGCTCCAGGACCCGTTCTCCGGCGGGCACAGCCTCACGGTCTTCGAGGCCAGGGGCGACTCCAATACGCCGCGCCTCTGGCTGGAGTGGCGCGAGAAGGACGGCTCGCGCTGGATGGCCGAGGTGCCCCTGCAGGAGAGATGGAGACGCTACGTCCTGGCGCCGGCGGACTTCCAGTTCTGGAGCGACGGCTCGCCGGCGGGAAGGGGCGGGCCGGGGGACCGGTTCAACCCGGCCAATGCGGCGTCGCTGCACATCGGTCTGGCGGAGAACTTCGGGCGCCTCCCCCGCGGGCGGCACATCTGGTGGGTGCGGGATATCGGTGTCTCCCGTGATCCCGAAGAAGCGGCGGCCGTCGAGATTCCCGGGGTGGAGACGTTTTCTCCCCCGTACAAGACCTATCCGATGCGTGAAGTTCACCGCCTGGCGGCGCGGGGGGATCAGCGGGTCGCAGAGGGTTCCTTCGCGCTTCAGGGCGCCTTCCAGGGAGCCATGCCCGTGTGGAGGCCCCGGGGGCTCGGTTTCGTGCCGGGAGGGCAGCCTCCTGTGCGGTTCATTCCGCTCGTGGACGCGTTCGACCACCACGGGGAGTGGCGCGGGACGGCGGCCTGGCTGTTGCTGAACTTCGAAGACGAGTTCGCCGGGTCCGCGCTCGCGTGTGTCGGACTGGATCCATCCACTCTTCAGGGAGAGAAGGCGGCGCAGGTCGCGGCCCTGGCCGCGCGGATGGCTGTCCGGCTCTCGGAGGCTCCGCTCCTGCGGAGTGGTGGGGCCTCGCTCTTCGCCGCCAACCCGGGAGAGTTGCTGCGGCTGGGGGCGTCTGTCATCAATCCTTCTTCGGCCCCGGTCCGCATCTCGGTGTCGTTCAGCCTGATTCAGGAGGGCAGGGAGCGGCTTCTGGGAAGGGGCGAAGGGAAGGAGCTTTCAGCCGGGGCGGCGGCCGTCTGGGAGGGCCTGAGCGCGGAGCTTGGCGCTGTGCCGGGGCCTGCGCGTCTGGTCACGCGGCTCGAGGCGGACGGGAAGGTCATAGACGAGATTTCACAGCCGCTCACCGTCCGGGCCGTGCAGCAGGCGCCGGAGTTCGTCCGGGCGCAGGATGGCAAGTTCGTCCATGGCGGGCGGCCGTTCTTCGCCAACGGGGTCAACTACTGGCCGCGATCGGCCATCGGTCTGGAGCCGCGTCGCCGCCATCTGGAATGGCTCCAGCCCTGGAGCTACGATCCGGAGGTGGTGGAGCGGGATCTCGTGGAGCTCGAGGCCCTCCGGGTCAATGTCGTGAGCGTGCAGTATATGGACCCCCGGAAAGCTCCGCAGCTGGTGGACTTTCTGGAGCGCTGCCGGGCGCACAGGATGTTCGTCAACGTGTTCGTGGCCGGGGCGCATCCTCTGAGGCCGGATCTGGATCTGTTGCGCCGTCTGGTGCTGGAGGCGGGGCTGCCCGGGAGCGACCGGGTGTTCGCCTATGATCTCGCCTGGGAGCCGATTCTGGGCCGCGAACCGGCGCGCGCCGCCTGGGACGGGGCCTGGCGGGAGTGGCTGGAAGAACAGTATGGCTCCGTGGAGCGCGCCGAGCGCCTCTGGGGCCATCCCGCGCGGCGCGGCGCGGACGGCGCTCCGGTGGGGCCCTCGGACGAGCAGCTGACCACGGATGGGCCGTGGCGGCCGATGGTGGCCGCGTACCGGCGTTTCGCGGACGATATCATCAGCCGGGGATACGGCCGGGTGACGCGCTTCCTGAGGAGCCTTGACCCGAACCACCTCTTCGGAGCCCGCACGGGCTACGGCGGGACAGGTCAGATGTGGCAGGTTGCGGCGTTCCCCTTCGACCTCGCGAGCGGCGCCGCGCATCTGGATTTCATCTCGCCGGAAGTATACGGGCTGGCCGGCGAGACGGACAGTTTTCTGGCCTCTGGCTTCACCACGGAGTATGCCCGGTTCGTGTCCGGCGGAAAGCCGGTCTTCTGGGCCGAGTACGGCCTGAGCGTGTGGCCCGAATCCGAGAGCGAGGCCGCGTTGCAGCGCCAGAAGGACCTTTACGAGAACAGCTTCCGGCTGTTCGTCCGGTCGCATGCTGCCGGCGCGGCCGCGTGGTGGTATCCCGCCGGCTATCGTGTGGAAGAGAAGAGCGATTACGGCATCGTCCGCCAGGACGTCACCCCCCGCCCCGCAGCCCTGGTGTTGAGAGACTGGTTTCCGAAGGCCTCTGCGTCGCTCGATGTCGAGCCGGCATCGGGGACGATCCTCATTGACCGGGAGCGGCACGTCACGGGGTATGCCGGGGTGTGGCAGGAGGCCAGAGAAGAGTATCTGGCCGCGTTGAAGCGCGGCCGGCGGCTGGTCCCCCGCACGGCCGGCACCGGGACAGACAGCGCCAGCTGCCCCGATGACGGCATCGGGGGTGGAACATGGGCCGGCGGGGCGCCGCCGCGGTTCATGAACGCGGAGTTCGGGGCGCTGCAGTTCGCGCTGGGAGGGGGAGAGTGGCGTGACTGGGACGGCAGCGACCTGCAGACCGGCCGGGGCCAGGAGGTTCGGATCCGTGTGGAGGTGCTGAACACGGGCGAGGCCCGCTGGCTTGCCGGGAGCGGCCGCGGCAGTGTGGCACTGCTGGTTCGCTGGAGCGGCGGGGAGCGCCGCGTGGCGCTGAGAGACGATATCCCGTCGCTGGGACGCTGCCTGTTTGCGGAGGTGAATCTGGGCGCCGTCGATGCCGGGACCGTTGTAGAGCTCCGGATGGTCTGCGAGGGACGCGGAGCCTTCGGTCAGAGACTGCGGGTTGCCGTCCGCCCTGGCCGGTGATCTTCGGGCGGCAGGAGGGGTCTGGTTGTCCGCAGACGCAAGAGAGGAGCGCGCCGTGGAGCGGGCGGCGGAGATTCTGAACGCCTCGCGCTCCGTCGCGGTGTTTGCGGGGGCGGGTCTGAGCGCCGAGAGCGGACTTCCCACATTCCGGGATTCCGGAGGGCTCTGGGAGGGGCATCGGGTCGAGGACGTGGCGACACCCGAAGGGTTTGCGCGGGATCCGCTTCTGGTCTGGCGCTTCTATGCTCAGAGACAGGTGGATCAGACCCGTGTCCGCCCGAACGCCGGGCACCGGGCGCTCGCCGCGATGGAGGAGATGTTCGACGATTTCCTCCTCATCACGCAGAACGTGGACAATCTCAGCGAGCGCGCCGGTTCGAGGAAGATGGTGAAGATCCACGGCGACCTGATGGATGTCTGGTGCTGGCGCTGCGAGTGGAGGTCCGTGCTCGACCGGCCGGTGAGTCCCGCTTCCCTCAACACTCCAGCCGACATCCCTCGATGCCCTGTCTGCGGGTCGCTGACGCGGCCCGGCGTCGTGTGGTTCGGGGAGATGCTGCCGGCCGCCGCGATCGAGCGGGCGATCTCCTTTACCTCCGCCGCCGAAGCGCTGATAACCGTCGGGACGAGCGGGCTGGTCAGCGGTGGATACGGGTTCACGGAGAGCGTCCGCTCGCACGGAGGGAAGGTCATCGAGGTGAACCCGAACGAGACCTGCCTTTCGGATCAGGCGGACGTCCTCGTCCGTGCCGGCTCCGCTTCCGCCCTTCCCGCGATTCTGGAGCTTCTCCGGGAGCTGCGCGCCGCCGGCTGAAAGCTGCCTCCCGCTGTTCGGCGGGGGGGCCTCCCTTCAAAGTTGCGCTCGCGGCGCTCTTGCCTGTCAGAAAGACAGAAAGGGCCCGCGGCGCGCCGCAGGCCCTTTTCCCTTAGAGTTCAGTCGACTCTGTCAGTGACTTACGAACCCGGGATAATCAGAGCCAGGTTGTCGACCAGGGTCTGGAACCAGTAGGCCTTGTTGATCTGCAGGTTCTCGAGATCCGGGAAAGCATCCGGCAGACCGACTGTCTCGTAGCGCCTGAGGGAAGGATTCCACCCCTGCGCAGAGTCAGCAATCCAGCCAGCGGCAACGGCGGCCGCCATGGACTTAGTCTCGATCCCGTTGGTCACCAGCAGCGCCTCATAGGCCTTGGAAGTGGGAGTCATGTTCGGATAGCCGACCAGTGTCCACCCGGCCTTCGGCAGGCTGATCCAGTGATCACCGCTGACATCGGCGCCGCTGTAGGAGATGGTTCCAGAACCCGCAGAGGTTCTGAAGACCCAGTAACCATCACCCAGAAGGATATTGCCAAACTCCTCGGGCGAGAACTCGTTGTAAGAGATGTACCGGCGAGCGATCGGATCCCACCGAAGTGCCCCGTCTGCGAGAGGGCCAAGCACTGCTGCGGGATCAGGGTTCAGCGGAACCGCGGGGCAAGCCACCAGGTTCCAGCCCTGGGTCACCGGAATGTTCGCAGTCACGGGAGCTGCCATCGCTCCGGCGGCGGTAACCGCCACCAGCGCCGCAGCCATGAAAGCAATTCCTGTCCTGTGCATGAGATCTCTCCTTTCCACAGAGCCGACAGAAAGACACCTGTAGCTGATTCAAGTATAACGCCGGCCCTCGGGCCGCGTCAAGACCGGAAACTCAAAAAACTCTCTGGATTTTCCGGTCCACCCGGCGGACGGCTCCTGGCGCCTCTGTCGCCGGGACCGGCATCGACAGCCGCCGTTCCCGGCATCAGCCTCAACCCTGCCAGGCCGGCAGGCGTCCCGTCCGTCCGGTTTCCTGCTTCTATCGTAATGCACCCGTCCCCCCTCTGTAAAGCCCTTTTCTTGCAGAAAGTTCAATTTCAGGTCATTTCTACAGCTGGTCTGCAGGATTGCCCGCGGTTGCGCCGCGCGTGTACGGAGAGGCGGCTGCCCGGCCTCGTCTCGGGAACCCTGCGGGCGAGTCCCCGCGGCGGGTCAGGCAGCTTTGTGTCCCGGCGCAAGGCGGCGGCCCGTGCGTCGCGGCGCAGGGGGAGGGCGTGCTACAATCCGAATGAAGGCAGGAGGCTGGCGAGTGCGGATCCATCTGATGCGCCCAGGGGAAGCGGGCGAATATCACGCTTTCGTCCGCGACCACCCTTACGGAGACGTTCTGCAGACGGCGGCGTGGGCGCGGCTCAAGGCGGCTTCCGGATGGAAGCCGCACTTCCTGCTAGGCCGGACGCCCGGCGGCGAAGTGCGGGCCGCCTGCCTGGCGCTGGAGCGCAAGCTCCCCCGTCTGCCGTTCGCCCTCCTCTACTGCCCCCGGGGGCCGGTGCTGGACTGGGACGACCGCGCCGCGTTCCGGGCAATGGCCGAAGAGCTGAAAGCGCTCGCGTCGCGGCAGAGAGCCATCCTTGTCAAGATCGACCCGCCCGTCCCCGCCGCTCATCCGGTTGCCGCCGGTGTCATCGAATCCTGCGGCTTCGTTCCAGTGCGGGACGGCGGCTTTGGAGGGGTGCAGCCGCGCTGCGTCATGAAGCTGGACCTCTCGCCCGGGCTGGACGCCGTCTTCGAGAGCTTCAAGCCGAAATGGCGCTACAACATCCGCCTGGCCGAGCGCAGGGGCGTCCGGATCCGCGAGGGCGGCGGCACGGACGTTGACACCTTCTACGATATTCTGCTGGAGACCGCCCGGCGCGACCGGTTCCTTGTGCGTAGCCGCACCTATTTTCACGACATGTGGCGCGAGCTGTCCGCGGATGGCCTCGTCCGTCTGTTCCTGGCCGAGTACCAGGGATCCACCGTCGCCGGGGCCCTTCTCTACGTGATGGGCCGCCAGGCCTGGTATACCTACGGCGCCAGCTCGAACGAGCACCGCAACGTGATGCCCAACCACCTGCTGCAGTGGACGATGATCCGCGAGGCGGCGGCAGCCGGCTGCACGGTCTACGACTTCCGGGGGGTCTCCTGCGGGGGGGAAGACCCGGCCAGCGCACACCTGCAGGGCCTGAACCGCTTCAAGGCCGGGTTCAACGCGACGCTGGTGGAATACGTGGGAGAGTTCGACCTTCCCGTCTCCAGGGGCCTTTACATCGGCTGGACGAAGGTCGCCCCCGCGATCGCCAGTCTGGTCCGCCGCAAGGCGGCCGCACAGGGAGGCGAGCAGCCATTGTGAGCCCTCACGCCTGGATCCGGGTGGACCTGGGGGCCATCCGGCACAACTACCGCCGGCTGAGAGCCTTCCTCGGGGAGAACGTACGTCTCATCCCCGTCGTCAAGGGCAACGCTTACGGACACGGCCTGGCCGCTGTGGGACGCCTGCTGGAGGCGGAAAGCGCCCCGATGATGGCGGTTACCCACGCCGGGGAAGCGCGCGTTCTGCGGGATGCGGGTGTGAAATGCCCGCTGTTGCTGCTGGCTCCTCCGCGGGGAGAGGATGCGGCCGAGGCAGTCGAGCTGGGAGCGGGCTGCTGCGTGATGGACGGGCGCGGAGTGGAGGAGCTGGAGTCTGCCGCAGCCCGCGCGGGCCGGAAGGCGGCCGTGCATCTGAAGGTAGATACGGGGTTGGGCAGGCTCGGGGTGCGGCCGGCGGAAGCCGCCGCCCTGGCACGCAGGGTCGTCTCGTCTCAATGGCTCCGCCTGGAGGGCGTCTTCAGCCACTGCGCGGAGGGGTGGAGGGAGCCCGCTGTCGCCCGGCAGCTCCGGCTGTTCCGCGACGCGCTTCTCAGCATCGAACGGGAAGGGATCTCGCCGGGAATCCGGCATCTTGCGGCCAGCGCGGCGGCATTGACCCTGCCGGAGTCCCGCCTGGATGCGGTCCGCGCGGGGACGCTGCTTTTCGGGCAGTTCCCGGCGGCGGAGCTCAGGAGGCGCTTCGAGCGGGAACTCGGCCTGCGCGAGACCTGGCGCTTCTGCAGCCGGATCATCGCGGTCCGGACACTTATGCCCGGCACGTCGGTCGGCTACGGCGCCGGGTTTCAGACGTCGCGCGTCTCCCGGATTGCCGTGGTGCCCGTCGGCCTCGCCGACGGACTGGGCATGGTTCCGGAAAGCCTGAGCCGCGGCAGGCTGGGAGGCGCCCTGAAAAGCCTTCTCCGTCCGCGATTCTCCCTGTGGGCCACGGTCCGGGGACAGAAAGCCCCCGTCGTGGGCAGGGTGGCCATGCAGATGGCCACCCTGGATGTCACCGATATCCCCGGCGTCGAGATCGGCGACGAGGTCGAGCTGCCGGTGCGGAGGCTGGCCGCCGACAGCTCCGTGGTGAGAGTCTACGTGGACGAGTGACCTCAGGCGGCCCGCCGCTCCGCCTGCTTCAGCGGGACCGTGAAATGGAAGCGAGAGCCTCTTCCCGGTTCGCTCTCCACTCCCTTCTCGCCGCCCCAGAGCTCCACGAGCCTTCGCACGATGGCAAGGCCCAGGCCGGTGCCCCGGAAACGCCGGGTGGAAAACTCGCCCGGCTGGTGGAAGGGATCGAACAGGGATCCCATTTCGTCTGCCGGGATTCCGATGCCCGTGTCCGAGACCTCGAAGCGGAGCGCCGGCCCCTGGTTGCCATCCGTGAGAGACACCCTGATGGAAGCCTCCCCTTCCACAGTGAACTTCACGGCGTTCCGGCAGAGCTGCCCCAGAGCCTGAAGCACCTTCTCCCGGTCCAGGGTCACCATCGCAGGCACGCCTTCCTCCACGGCGACGGTGATCCGGATGCCCTTGCTTGCCGCTTCCTCCCGGCATTCATCCCACGCCTCTTCGAGCAGTTCGCGCACGGCGGTCTCCTCCTCCCTCAGCTCCATCGTCTCCGACTCCAGCCGGGAGAACTCGATGATGTCCGTCAGGATGCCAAGGAGTTTTCGGGCGCTGTCGAGCGCCGCGGCGGCGCATTCCTGCTGCTCCGGCGGCAGCCCGGTGAGCATCATCATGTCCAGCATCCCGATGATGCCGTTAAGGGGGGTGCGGAGCTCGTGGCTGATGCGCGCGAGGAACTCCGACCGGGCCTTTGCGGCCTCCAGAGCGCGGTCTCGCGCGACGGTCAGCTCCCGGGCCTGGGCCGCCAGCTGGTCCCTGGCCCGCTCGAGTTCGTCAGCACGCCGCCGCAGCTCGAACTCGGCCCGCTTGCGTTGAGTGATGTCCCGCTTGACCGCGACATACCCCGCCGGCTCGCCGTCCGGGCCCTCGATGCGGCTGATCGCTGCGGCTTCGATGTAGAGGGAGCCGTTCTTGCGGCGGTTCGTGATCTCTCCTCGCCAGTAGCCCTGCGTACGGAGGCTCTCCCACATCTTTTCGTAAAAAGCCCGGGAGTGGAGCCCGCTTTTCAGGATGCGCGGGGTCTTGCCCAGTGCCTCCTCCCGCGAGTAGCCGGTCACCCGTTCGAAGGCGGGGTTGGCATACAGGATGGTCCCGCAGAGGTCCGTGATGACGATGCTGTCAGGCGAGTGCTCGATGGCGGCGTAGAGCCGCTTCAGCTCCCCGTGGATCTGGCGCGCGCGAAGCGTCTCCTCCTCCAGCGCTTTTTCTTTCCGGAAAGAGTCCTGCACCAGCCGGGCCAGCTCGCCCATGTCCGTCCGGTGGGCAGCCAGCCGGTCCAGCGTCGCCGGGTCCCGCTCCCGGATGGCCCGGAGGATGAGGCCGACCGGCTGGCAGACCAGTTTGCTCAGCAGAAACCCCAGCAGGACGATTCCGCCGATGGAAGACAGGCCAAACAGCAGCGCATAGCGCAGGGCTTGCCTGCGGTGGGCTTCGAGGCGAGGCCTTGCGACCTCTACCGCGAGCGTTCCCGGCAGCTTCCCGTCCGGGCCGCGCAGCACGCCGGGGATCTCCGTGCGGTCGACTCCCTCCCGTACCCGGGGGCGCGGCGCGCCGGGCTCTTCCACGCGCACCGTTCCGCCAGCCAGGGTCCTCAGCCTGTCAAGTTCTGCCCTGTCCCACCTGCGCGCCGCGACCGCCCATCCGCCCCGGCCGGACACCCGCAGGACAGCGACGTGCGTCAGGAATCCACCCTTCGGGATGAAGAACGCTGTCCGCTCCGGCCTGCTCCCGGCCTGCAGAAGCTGTTCCGGAAGGGGAAGGATTCCGGGGTCGCCCCGCACGGCCAGGACGTGTCCGTGACTGTCGAACACCGCGGCAGCCGTCGCAGCCGCGCGCGGAGAGAGCGGCTCCCTCTGGTCGCGCCTCGCCGGGGACCCCGGGCCTTCGTCACTTGCCGCAGCGAAGAGCCGGGCGCTCTCCCGCGCGAAGGACGCCGCTGCCGCCAGGAGGTCCCGTTCCTCCAGCTCCAGAATGCGCCGGATCCTCTCCTCCAGTTCCTGCCTGCCCAGCAGGTTCAGGTCGGCCAGCCGCGCCGCGGTGTCTGCCCACCAGAGAGCCGCCAGCGCGGACGAGAAGGCGGTAAACGCCGTCATGAGGGCGAAGATCCGCCTGCCCGTCGAGGGGCCCCGAGGACGCTCCGGCCCGGCGCGGACGGATTTGACGGCGTTCGGGTTCACAGCCTCAGGCCGCCTCCCTGGCGGCATCGCGGCCCGCGTTCCTGCGGGACGGAGAGGTCCGCAGCCTCACGGTGAACCAGAACGTCGAGCCCTTCCCCTCCTCGCTTTCGACTCCGATCCGTCCCCCCATCATCTCGGCCAGCCGCCGGCTGATCGCCAGTCCCAGTCCCGTCCCTCCGTACCGGCGTTTCGTGGACGCGTTGACCTGGGAGAAGGACTGGAACAGTTTCTTCAGCCCTTCCGGCGGGATTCCCGGGCCGGTGTCGCGCACTTCGAACCGCAGGAGCGCCTCGCCTTCCCGTAAGGCTTCGACGGAGGCTGCGACCTCCACGAAACCCTCTTCCGTGAACTTCACCGCGTTCCCGACCAGATTGAGCAGAATCTGCCGCAGCTTTGCCTCGTCTCCCCAGAGCGGCTGCGGCACCTCCCCATCCACCGCGCTCCGCAGCTGCAGTCCTTTCTGGGACGCCTGCACGGAGACCACCTCGAAGCAGTCCGCAACCACGTCCGGGACGTTCAGCTCCAGCTCCTCCAGCTCGGCCCGTCCGGACTCGAGGCGCGACAGGTCCAGAACGTCGTTGATAATGCCGAGGAGCCGCACCGCGCAGGAGTGGACCGTCTCCGCGAAGTCCCGCTGGTCCGGCTGCAGATCGGTGTCCAGCAGGAGGCCGCTCATCCCGATGATCCCGTTCAGCGGCGTGCGGATCTCGTGGCTCATCACCGCCAGGAACTCCGACTTGGCCTTCGCCGCTTCCAGCGCTTCGTCGCGCGCCCGCGCAAGGTCTTCGGCCTGCTTCTGGAGCAGTTGAGCCTGTTTTTCCAGGCGCTGGTGGGCCTGCTCCAGCCTGCTGGTGTACTCCTGCAGTTCCCGCTCGGTGTTCTTGCGGCTGGTGATGTCCGTGACCATCGCGAGCGCCCCGAGATACTCGCCGTTCTTCCCGAAGATGGGGTTGGTGGCGATCATGGTCCAGACCTCGGTTCCATCCCTGCGGCGGAAGCAGTAGTCGTGGTGGTCGCGGAAGCCTTCCCTGTTTCTCTGCCGTTTGTCTGTTCCGTCGTCCTGCCGCTCCTGCATGAACTCCCAGATGGGACGCCCGATCATCTCGGGCGGGGTCAGCCCCAGAATGGCGGCCATCTTGCTGTTCACGAACGTCGTGACGTCGGAGGCATCCACCACCCAGATGCCCTCCTCGGCGGTCTCGACGATGCGGCGGTAGCGCTCCTCACTATCCCGCAGCTCCTGCTCGATGACCTTGTGGGAGGTGATGTCCAGGCAGTAAGCCCTGACCCTTCCCAGTTCCGGGAGGTGCGTTACCGAGACAGCGAATGTGCGGTCCCCCACGGTCGCCTCGATGGCAGCGTATCCCTCTCCCCGGGCGTGCAGCCCTTCGTGAGTGCGCAGGATCATCTGCACCAGCGGGTGGCTCGCCTGCCGCTCTGCCAGCTCAGGGAACGCCTGAGCCGCCGCCGGATTCTGGTAGGTCACGCTGCCGTTTGTGGAGAGCTCGAGGATGGGGACGGGGCTCTGCTCCGGAAACGATGCCAGCCAGTTTAGCTGCTCTTCCGCGCGCTTGCGCTCGCTGATGTCCCGGACGAACGCGCAGTCGAACTCCTGGCCGTTGAAAACCACGTGATTGCAGTGGATCTCGGTCGGGATGAGCCGTCCGTCCTTCGTCCGCAGAGTGCTCTCGATGCGGAAGCTTTTCTCCCTCCGCAGACGGTCCCAGAGTGCTTCCGCCTGGCTCTCGTCCCACGGCTCGGAGATGCTGGATGTCCGCAGGGAGAGCAGCTCCTCCCTGGCGTAGCCCAGAGTCCGGCAGGCCGCTTCGTTTGCGTACAGGATGCGGCGTTCAGGATCCACCCAGAACACCATGTCCGCGGAGTGGTCCACCGTGAACTGGGTCAGGCGGAGGTCCTCTTCGATGCGCCGGCGCTCCTGAATCTCCCTGAGAAGGCTGTCGCGCTGAAGGAAGAAGGTTTCGGTCAGCCGGGCCAGCCCGCCGAATTCGGTGTCTTCCGAAGTCAGCTTCCCGAGGCGTGAGGGATCGCCCTCCGCCAGGCTGGTCGTCAAAACGGAAAGCGGCCCGCTCACCCACCGGATGAGCACCCAGGAGAACAGCCCGATCACGGCGACGGCCAGTGCCACAATTCCCACAGCCCCCTTGATGCGCACCTGCTTCCAGGTTGAGGCCGCCAGTGAGTCACTCCGGACGGTCAGCGTCGCGACCGGGCGTCCGTCCCACCCGGGAAGATCCCGGATAAGACAGATCTCGGAATCCTCTTGGATAGAGGTATCGGCTTTCCGGGCCGAAACCGGATCGGACAGGGACGCGTCCGCTGCCAGCACGCCCTCTAGCTGAGCGAGCAGCTGCCCGTCCCAGGCGAACCCCGTCAGGATCACTCCGTAGAACGGGCCGGCTCGTTTCGAGTCGACGCTGCGGACGATGGAGGCGCCGTAGACTTCGACGGGGCAGCCGGAGGAGAGGACAAAGAAACGAAGAAGGCGGGAGGGCTCCTTCCGGACAGCCGCCACGATCTGGCGGCCGGCAGGCAGGCCGGGAGGCGCGGTTCCGGATTGACCCGCCAGGTAGCGCAGTCTGCCTTCCCAATCAAGGACCCAGACCGAGCTGACCCGGAACGTCTCGAGCGCGGGACGGATGTTCTCCTCCGCCCACCGGAGATCGCCCGTCCGGGCGAATCTCGCCATTTCGTCCCACTGCCCGTAGTCCAGCGCCATCCTCCGCGCTCCGTCAGCGTGAGCCAGCAGGAAGCTGTCCAGAAGGAGGCTCTTGTTTTCCAGCTCTCTGAAATGGGCCCTCTCGATCTGGCGGGACTCGTGGGCCATCCACGACCAGATGAGGCTCCCGAAGGTCACGGCAAGGAGGACCAACAGAAGGGCAAGCCGCCTGCCAATGGAACGCGAGGGTCTGAAATCCAGCTGATTCGACAATACCGGTCTCCGTACGTCGCGGGCCGCCCCGCCCTGAGGTCGCGCAGATCTCCACGGCGGAGGCGGGAGCGGCCGAATTCGGCATCCGTATTATCGGCGCGCAAGCCGGCAGGAAAAAGGGCGGAAAAGGCCGGAGGTTTCGCGCGGGGTGCCATCCTTCCCGCCTCCCTGTCGCCCGCGCGTGACGCCCGGGAACCGCGGCGCGGGTGCCCGGAGATGACTGGAGGAATTCGCCGTCTTTTCGCAAAGCCGTCAACAGGCGGGGTGCCCGGACCGTGCCGGAGGATCGGCCGAAGCAACATGCGGACCCGCTGGCAGGCCGCCAGCCCGCCCGGAAAGAAGGAAAAGATGGCAGACACGGTCAGGATCGGCATCATCGGCTGCGGCGGCATCGCGCGCGGCCACATCCAGAGGCTGCTGGGCTACGGGGCGCAGATCGCGGCGCTGGTGGACACGGTGGAAGCTAACGTGGAGCGCTACCGCCGTGATTTCCCCCGGCTCAGCGGAGTACCCGTTTTCCGGGACTACCGCGACATGCTCGGCAGCGTGGAGCTGGACGCCGTGCAGATCAATACCCCTCACGCGTTCCATTACCCGCAGATCATGGATTCGCTGGAGGCCGGGCTCCACGTGCTGACGGAGAAGCCGATGGTCTGCTCGGTCCGGCAGGCGAAGGATGTGATCGCAAAGGCGGAGGAGACAGGCCTGACGGTGCTCATCAGCTACCAGCGCCATTATCAGCCTCAGTTCCGCTACATCAAGCGGAAGATCGAGGAGGGGCTCATCGGGAAGGTGACGGCCATTGCGGCGCTTCAGGGGCAGGACTGGCTCCGCGGCACGGCCGGCACCTGGCGCCAGAAAATGGAGCTCTCCTGCGGAGGGCAGCTGAACGATTCCGGCAGCCACCTGCTGGACATCCTGCTCTGGACCACCGGGCTGAGCGTGGAGCGGGTCATGTCCTTCATCGACAACCGGGGATCCGAGGTGGACATCAACTCCGGCACGGCCATCCGCTTCACGAACGGAGCTCTGGGCACCATCACAGTCATAGGCGACTGCCCCGTCTGGTGGGAAGACTTCACGGTGTGGGGGGAAAGCGGCGCCATCTTTTCCAGAAACGGGCGGATGACGGTGGCCCTGCAGGGAAAGGAACCGTTCGAGCCCGCCGACCTGCCCGGGGGCTCGGACCCGGACCGCAACTTCCTGGATGTGCTGGCCGGCCGGGACGTCAACCACACGCCTCCGGTCTGCGGACTGCGGGGGATCGAGCTCTGCGAGGCGGCCTGGAGATCGGCGGAGCTGGGCCGCCCGGTGAGCGTGGCAGAGCTCGGGTGAGGGCCAGACGGTGCCGCTGCGAATTTCCTGCGCGCACGATGCAGGAGGGTTGCGGCCTGGAGGCCGAACTTGAAGAATGGAGAGAGGGCTGCCAGCCGGCGGCCCTGTTTTTCGCAGGGGGACGAAAGACGTTGGACAGACAGTTCTACATAGAGCTGGCCCGCTCCGGGTTGCGGATGCCCATCGGCACGGACCTCGTGCTGAGGGAGCACGCGGACCACGAGGAGATCGTGCTCGATGGAGAAAGGCTCGGCCGGGTGGTCGCCGAAGCTGCGGAGCGCTTCCGCACACCGCTTGCGTTTCCGCTGATGGACCTGATGATCGAGAAGGCGGTGCTTCTGGAAGCGCTGGGTGTGCCGGAGGCCGACATCAACACGTATCACTTCAGCGAGTGCCCGCCGAAGGAGGCCGTGGAGACCGTCCGCCAGAAGCTTCCCGAAACCCGCAACAGGCGCTTCCACGCCACGGTGGGAGCTGTGAGGTATGTGGCCCAAAACACGGACCTCGTGCCGGTCGGGATGACCATCGGCCCGTTCTCCCTGATGACGAAGCTTCTGGCCGACCCCATCACCCCGGTCTTTCTGGCGGGAACGGGCCTGACTGCGGAGGACGACCCGGAGGTTGCGTTGGTGGAGACAGCGCTGGAGCTGTCCATCACGGTCATCCTGCACTCGCTCCGCGAGCAGTTGAAGGCGGGCGCGCGCGCCGTTTGCATCGCCGAGCCGGCGGCCAACCGGGTCTACATCTCGCCGAACCAGCTGGAGGAAGGGTCCGATATCTTCGACCGCTTCGTCCTCCGTTACAACCGGATGATCCGCGAACTGCTGGGAGAGCACGGGGCCGGCCTGATCTTCCACTGCTGCGGGGAACTGACGGATCAGATGGTGCAGGGGTATGCCTCGCTGGACCCTGTCATCCTCAGTCTGGGAAGCTCCCGGAAGCTCTGGGAGGATGCGCGCCTGGTGCCGGACAACGTGGTCCTCTTCGGCAACCTGCCCACCAAGAAGTTCTTCTCGGACCAGGAGGTCAGTCCGGAGGAGGTGGAGCGCCTGGCGTGCGAGACCATTCAGAAGATGCGCGAGACGGGGCATCCGTTCATACTCGGCAGTGAGTGCGACGTGCTGAGCGTGCCGGGAAGCGAAGAGGTCATCAAGCGCAAGGTGGATCTGTTCCTGACCTGCTCCTGCGACTGACCGGGCGGTTGTGCCGTCCCACCCTGAAGCTCGCGGGCCGGCCTGCCGATGATTCCTGCAAGCGCATCACCCGGAAACCCGCTGCCGGCGGATGGTTCTTAAGTACCGAATAGCTTGACAGGGCGGCATCCCGGTGGGATAATGAAGGTGAGCTATCATCCGCGTTGCGCGCAGGTTTCCGGGCGCGCGAGGGCAGGTGCGCGGAGTGAGCGTCCTGGTGGCGGGGCGTTCAGGTTCTGCGCCGGGAGTGGTGCGTGACGTCTGCAGTGTCACGCGGGGAGTCGCCGGAAAGATCCGCACGGACTGTCTCTTCATCCGTGGCCGGATCCTCCCCGGGGGGTCTAACAGAAAAGAGAAGGTTGCCATGAAAAGCATCAGAGAAAGCAGACTGGGCTTCACGCTCATCGAGCTTCTGGTCGTGATCGCCATCATCGCCATTCTGGCGGCGATCCTGTTCCCTGTGTTCTCTCGCGCGCGTCAGCGCGCGAACATGCTCAGCTGCCTCAGCAACCTGAAGCAGCTCAGCCTTGCGTTCAAGATGTACGCGGACGACAACGGCGGCCGGATGCCCAGCAGCGGCGATACCACCGCCGGCGGCCTCAGGCCCGCAGCCAACGCCCCGAACTTCTGCGGGTCGCTCGGAGCTTATCAGAAAGCCGACGTGACAAAGGGGAGCATCTTCCCGTATGTGAAGGCCGAGAAGCTGTTCCTGTGCCCTGCGGACCGCAACCGCGAGGCGTCCAACATCATCGGCACACTGGAGGAGAAGAAGAAGTATCCGCTCTCCTACTCCATGAACAACTCGCTCTCGCTCATGAAGCCGGAGGCTCTGGCCATCCGGGTGAACGGAGTCGTGACGGATCTGCAGCCCACGCGAATGCTGCTCCTCATCCATGAGGCGCGCAACGGGCGGGACAACACCCAGAACCCGAACGCGGGCATCAACGATGGGATCTTCGTTCCCACTCCGGGCTACGCACAGGATCTGCCGGACCGCGTGCACTACGATGGCACCACCATCGTCTATCTGGACGGGCACGCCGTCTGGAAGCGCTATGAGGAACTGGTTCAGGAGCGCGACGCCGGCTACTGGCAGGCGATCCTGCCCTAGGCAGCGCCCGCGCTTTCCTGCTGACACAGTGTGAGGAAAAGCCCCTGCCCGTCCGGGCAGGGGCTTCGGTTTGTCCGGACGAACCGCTCCCGCTCACTAGCCCTCGGGCCGCAGTTCCTCCATACCTCCCATATAGGGCCGGAGGGCCTGCGGAATAACCACCGATCCGTCCTCCCGCTGACCGTTCTCCAGGATGGCGATGACGGTGCGGGGAAGAGCGATGCCGCTGCCGTTCAGCGTATGCACCAGCTCCGGCCGGGAGCCGGCCTCCCTCCTGAACCGGATGTTGGACCGTCGCGCCTGATAATCCGTGCAGTTCGAGACGCTGGATACCTCCAGCCACCGCTCCACCCCGGGAGCCCAGACCTCCACGTCGTACATCTTGCTGGCGGCCTGGCCGATGTCTCCGGCACAGCAGTTGAGCACCCGGTGAGGCAGCTCCAGCGCCTCGAGCACCGCCCGCGCGTGCCGCAGCATCTCTTCCAGAGCGTCGTAGCTCCTCTCCGGCTCCGTGAACTGGAACAGCTCCACCTTGTCGAACTGATGAAGCCGGATGAGCCCCCGGGTGTCCTTCCCGGCGGCGCCGGCCTCCCTGCGGAAGCTGGCGCAATAGGCCACGTACTTCAGCGGAAGCGACCCCGGCGGAAGGATCTCGTCCACGTGGATGCCCGTGACGGGCACCTCCGCGGTCGGGTTCAGCCAGAGATCGTCAAGCTGGACGTGGTACATATCCTCGGCGAACTTGGGCAGCTTTCCGCTGCCGTAGAGCACCTCGGAACGGGTGAGGAAGGGCGGATACATCTCCACGTAGCCGTGCCGGGAGATGTGCATGTCCAGCATGAAGTTGATGAGCGCCCGCTCCAGCCGGGCGCCGCCCTTTTTGTAGAGAACGAACCCTGACCCCGCGATGCGCGCGCCGCGCTCGAAGTCCAGGATGTCGAGAGCTTCGGCGATCTCCCAGTGCGGCCGGGGCTGGAAATCGAAGGCGCGCGGTTCCCCCCACTGGTCCACCGGCACGTTGCACTCCTCGGTCAGCCCGTCCGGCACGCTCTCGTGCGGCAGGTTCGGGAGCTTCGCCAGCATTGCTTCCATCTCGGATTCCACGGACCGGCACTCCGCGTCCAGACCCTTGACGCGGGCGCTGATGTCCTTCATCTCCGCGATGATCCCGCTTGCGTCGCCGCCCGCCTTCTTGATGCGGCTGATCTCCTCGGAGGCCTGGTTCTGCCGCGCCTTCAGCTGCTCGGCCTGCGTGATGAGCTCGCGCCGGCGCGCATCCAGCGCCAGAAGCTCGTCTATCGCCGCCGCTTCGCCCCGCCGGCTGAGCGCCCGCCGGACGGACTCGGGCTCGGACCGGATCAGCCTGATGTCAAGCATTCGGTCCCCCGGCCGGCACCGGACGGGCCGCCGCGCCCCCCGTCCCGGCGCGTTTCGCCCCTGTTCTGTTCACGAGCGGATCACCCTCAGCAGTTCATCGCGGCAGGCGGCCATCTGCTGCTCCGTGGGGGCCTCCAGCGTCAGCCTGAGGAGCGGTTCGGTGTTCGACGGCCGCACGTTGAACCACCAGTCCTCGAACTCCACCGTCAGGCCGTCAAGGTGCAACACGGACTTACCCTTCGGCCCGTACAGCTCCTCCAGCTCTTTCAGCTTGCCGGGCACGTCCTCCACCTCGGAGTTGATCTCTCCCGAGTGCCAGTAGCGCTTGATGGGCCGCCACAGCTCGGAGAGCCTGCTTCCGGTCTCTTTCAGCAGACCCACCAGATGGAGCATCGCCAGGTCGCCGTTGTCGGTGATGTAGAAGTTCCGGAAATAGTAGTGGCAGGAGAGCTCGCCCGCAAAGATACCGCCCTCCTCGCGCATCTGGCGCTTGATGAGCCCGTGCCCCACGCGGCACATCACCGGCTGCCCGCCGGCCTTCTCGATCTCCTCGCGCACCGCCCGGCTGGATCGCAGATCGTACAGGATCTTCTCACCGGGATGGTGGCGGAGGATCTGCCGCGCCAGAAGCGCCGTGATCATATCGCCCGGAACGCTTTCCCCCTTTTCGTCCACGAAGCGAACCCGGTCGGCGTCGCCGTCGTATGCCACGCCAAGATCCGCCCCCACCTCCACGACCTTCTTCTTGAGGTCCTCCATCGTTGATTCATCCAGCGGGTTGGCCTCGTGGTTCGGGAAGGTGCCGTCCAGCTCCCAGTAGAGCGGCACCACCTGGGCGCGAAGCCGCTCCGTCAGCTTTGGCACCACGTAGCCGCCCATCCCGTTCCCCGTATCGATCACCAGCTTCAGCCCGCTGAAGTCGTCTACGCCCGCCGCCTGTATGACGGCTTCGATGTAGTCGTCCAGCAGATTGCGCTCGCCCAGCAGGGTGCCGGGCTTCTCCGGCGTTTCGAAACAGGCCTCGTTGGCCAGCCGGCAGATCTCCTGGTTGGAGACGAAGCTGATGCTGGGGATCGCCTGAGGGCCGGTGGGTTTGAACCCGTTGTATTTCGCAGGATTATGAGAGGCGGTCAGCTGCAGGCCGATATCCGCTCCCAGAGCGTTCACGCTGTAGTAGAACAGAGGGGTGCTGGCCAGCCCGATGTCCCAGACGTCCACGCCCGATTCGTTGAGCCCCCTGATGACGGCCGGGACCAGCGTCTTCCACGATTCACGCATATCGTGGCCCACCACGGCCGTTTTTCCCTTCAGAGCTTTCGCGAAGGCCCGTGCGATGTGGTAGGCCGCCTCTTCGTTGAACTGGTCCGGGTATGTTCCCCTGATGTCGTACGCTTTGAAGATCTCCGGAGTGATGTTCGGCAATGCGGTAAGACCCCCTCGATGGCGCGGGCTTTAGGCGCTGCGGCCCTCCGGCCCGCTCTGGAAAACACGGCCGCGGCGGCCGACTCCTCAGGGATCAGCCCCGCAGCATTCGGGATTATAGGAACGCGCTTCCCGCGTGTCAAGGACGCGGCCGGGCCCGTCCCGTTCCGTTATACCCAGCCGACGCCCGGACGCATTGCGCTGCGGCTGATCCGGCTGTGCGCGCGGGAAGGGCCGGCCCGGAAGACCGGCAGGTCGACGTCGTTCTCGAAGGCGCGGATCAGCACGTAGGCGAGGTATCCGGCGCCCGCCGCCCAGGCCATTCCTCCCTCCGGCTTTCCGGAGCCGTCCAGACGGTGGCAGGCGATGCCGTCGTCCAGCTGAGCCCGCGACAGCTCCTCCAGTGCCGGGCGGTTGCCGATCAGCACCTCGTTCGCAAGATCCAGAAGACAGCAGCCATCCGTCTCCGCGTTCCTTCTCTCCCTGATCCAGCGCACCGTGTTCAGATACGGCCCGAAATCGGGGCGGCACAGCTCCAGATAGGGCAGCAGCAGCAGGCTGCCCTCCGGCTCATCCCCTGGCTCGGACCTGCCTTCCAGATCGGTTGCGAAGCAGAACATCGGGCCGAACGGGCCGTCCATGATACAGTGTTCCAGGATCGCGGAACGCACGTCCCTGGCCCAGTTCTCCGTCTCGTGCTCGCGCTCCAGATCGCGGATGCGCCGGTAGAGATCAGCCAGGTCCGACAGCGCCCGCCACACCAGAGCGTTGCTGTAAGTCAGGTACGGCGGGTCGGCGATCCGGCCGGCAGGGGTCTTGCGGGTGTGATAGAGCGCCGCCAGGCGGTGCTGCCGCTGGTCCAGGACGTCCAGCACGCGGTTGACGCCCTCCTGGATGTGCCGGTCGAACAGGATGGTGTGGTCGCCGGTAAGGTCCACATACATCCAGAGCGCCCGCAGCGGAGCCGCCACAGCATCCAGCGCCAGCCCCGGCTCCAGCGGAATGCCGTCCAGGTAGCGCCGGAAAGAGCCGACATTGCGGACCTGAACGCCCAGGGAGTACTCCAGCACCCTCCTCGCCTGCGCCGGATCGATCATCAGGAGCCCCGGAAAGCTCAGAAGGCACGCATCGCGGTCCGTGTAAGAGGCGGTCAGGTCGTAGCGGGGGGAGCGGCTGGAGGTGACCACCATCCTCTCCGAGTCCAGCGTCACACCCGTGCTGAAGAAGTAGTTGTAAAGGGCGTTCAGGTTCAGGCGGCGGGCATGCCCCTCCGCCGCTCCCCGGCAGCTCACGGTCCGCTCCGTCAGCCAGCTCAGGGTCGAGCGATAGAGATGGTCCCATCCGTGCTGCGCCAGATCCTCGGCTCCCGCGATGCCGCCGTAGGCCTCCAGCCCCAGCCCGACGAACAGGACCAGGTCCAGCGACTCGCCGGCCTGCAGCGCTGCAAAGCGGGCCGCGCGGCAGACCAGAGCCTCGTTGCGGGACGCCTCCAGCTCCGTTCTGGAGGCGGAGAGCGGAACACCCCCGCTGAACACCTTCCACTCCGCATCCCGCGCGTGCAGTCCGAACCCGAACAGCGGCCACAGGGCCCGGAAGCCGAGATAGGCCGTCGCCGGCGGGCCCGGGTGGATGCCGGCCCGCCGCACCCCTTCGACTGCGTGGAACGAGTCCGAGACCTGGTGCGTCTTTCCCCAGTTCACCTCCAGAGCCAGCTGGACCCCGGCCCCGGCGCGCGCCGTGAACTGAAGCCTGACAGCGAACCCTCTCCGGGCCGGCGGAGCCAGGTACTGGCACCGCAGGGTCCCTTCCGGCCGCTCCAGAGTCATCTCAGGCACCCAGTGGCCCGCCAGGGTCCACTTGGCGCCGTGCAGGTCCAGGCGGTGCCCGTCCACCAGGACCGACGGCTCCAGAAAGGCGGCGTCGCTGCCCGAAACGCAGACGGCTCCCCGCGCGGACTCCAGCAGGAAGGACACGTTCTTGAGGGCGGCGGTGTGGTGATCTATCTCGTCGAGCGTGACGAACTCGTTGGCGGTGGACGACCGCCTCCGCTCCTCATCCGGCAAGGGGCGCATCCTCCTCGATGCGACGGAGCACCAGGCCGCTTGCAAGCTTGGGATAGAAATACGTGGACTTCTGGGGCAGGCAGCGCCCCTCCCGGGCATACCGCGTGATGGTTCGCACCGGGATCGGCTTCAGCAGGAACGCCGCCTGATATTCTCCTTCCCGCGCCATCTGGATGGCACAGCCGGCGTGCTCGACGTAGGCGATGCGCGGGTCGGTCTTCAGGCGGGCGATGTCGAAGCCGAACCGCTCCGCCAGCACCACCTGCTGGAGCAGCTCGGCGCCGGTTGCATCCACCGGCCACTGCGGAACGGCGAGCCAGGCTTCGTCCTTTCTCACGCAGGCGAAGGCCGACCCGGGAGCCCCGTCGAGAGCCTTCTTCAGGCTTTCCGGGTCGCATCTGCGGATGGAGAAACGGCCGGCCAGCGCATCTCCAAGACCATCCATCAGATCTGCGGGAATCCCGCGCACCACGCGGTGGGTGGGAAGAACGGTGAGGCCGGGGTCGTCCGTCCAGCACGCGGTGACCATCACCTGTCCCCAGGGTCCGGCGGGCACCGCTCCCCCGCCCATCTCACGGGCAAGCTCAAGCGCAGTCTCGTACCGGTGGTGCCCGTCGGCGATGATGAGCTGTTCGGATGCAAAGGCTTCCGCCAGACGCTCGATGACCCCCGGGGACGAACAGGCGTCCAGCGAGTAGCAAACACCCAGGCTGCCTCGCGCCTCCGCCACGGCCTCCTGCCACGGCGCGTCGTGCAGAGCCTCGCGCACCCGGCCCCGGTTGTCTTCGTACAGCATCCAGACGCTGTCCAGGTTGCAGCGGGTCTCCAGCATCAGCCGCCTCAGCCCCTCCTTGGGCCCCTTCAGGGTCTTCTCGTGCGGCAGGATGACGCCGTCCTCGTAGGGATGCAGTCGGGTCAGCAGCGTGATGCCTTCCAGCGAGCGGCCTTCCCCCTCCGGCCCCTGATAACGGACCCTCAGCCGGTAGACGGCGGGGGCGGGGTCCTGGATCAGGATGCCCTCGCTCAGCCAGTCCCGCAGATACCGGCCCGCCCGCGTGAAGCGGTTCTCCGTCTCGTCGTCGCCGGGAAGCTCCTCGCCCAGCACGAGCCTCACGAACGAATACGGGCTCTGGCGGTGCAGGCGTCCGCGCTCCTCCGGAGAGATGACATCGTAGGGCGGACTGATGAGCAGGGACGCCTTTCCGGCCCTGCTCTCGTCGTATCGTATTCCCCTGAAAGCCGTTACTTGCGCCACCGGCACCTGTCCGCGCCGCTGATCCAGCGCGGCCCGGCGGCGCGCCGGGGCCGTCCCGGGCCTGCGGCGTTCGCGGCATTATAGCATGGCGTCCGGAAGCGGCGGTTCCGGCTCATCCCGCGGACAGCTGCTCCGTCAGGGCCCGCACCTCCTTCGCGTCCTCCGCCTCCGGCGCCAGCTCCAGGTACTGGCGCAGGTACCGGAGCGCCTCCTGGTAGTTGCGGAGGCGATGGAAGGCGTAGCCGATGTCCCGCAGGATCTCCGCATCGTCCGGCAGCAGCTTGCGGGCGCGGCGGAGCTCCTCCAGGGCATCCCTTGCCCGCCCGGCCATCAGCAGGGCGCGTCCCAGCGCGCGGCCGGTCTCGCCTCTCGGCGTCTCCGACTGCCGCGCCGCCTCCCGCAGCGCCTCGATGGCCAGCAGCGCCTTGCCGCTGGCCAGATGGGCCTCGCCGAGCCAGTGATAGGTCTCGGCGGTCGCTCCCGGCAGAGCCGCGGCCTGCTTCAGCAGGTTCAGCGCCTCCTTCACCTGACCCTGAGCCAGCAGCAGTCTGCCGGCGTGCGTCAGCGCCTGCGGGGCCGTCCGGTCCAGCTGGATGGCGTTGCGGTAATGCTGCAGCGCCTTCCCGGGGTCGCCCGCCGCCTCCTCGAGCAGTCCAAGCTCGGTCAACGCGGCGGCCGAACGGGGCATGTCGCGGACCAGCTCCTCGACCGCAGCGCGGGCTTCCTCCAGCCTGCCTTCCTCGCGCAGGGAGCGCGCCACCCTGAGCCGCGCCTCCTCGCTTTCGGGCAGCAGCTCGGCCGTCCGGGTCAGAAATTCGCGCGCCCGGTCCTTCTGGCCGGCCGCCTCGAACGCCTCGCCCACGATCCTGGCGATCTGCGGATCCTGCACGTCCTGTGCCGCCGGAGCGATCTCCCTGATGATCTGGTCGTTCCTTCCCGCCGCGGCCAGCGCTGCCGCCAGGTTATAGAGCAGATCGGGATTCGCAGGGTCGGATTCCAGCGCCTTGCCGAACTCGCGGGCCGCCCCCGGGGCATCACCGAGCTGATAAAGCGCCCGCCCCACCGCACAGCGTGCCAGGGGAAGGTCCGCATCCAGCGAAAGGGCCTCCTGCGCGCTCTCCCGCGCGCGGTCCGGCTGACCGAGCAGCAGCTCCACCTCGGCCATCGCGGCGTGAGCGAATGCGGACTCCGGATCGATCGCCGCGGCGGCCCGGAGCTGCCGCAGTGCCTCTTCGTAGTGGCCCGCTTCGGCAAGCACCGTCCCCAGCGCGAGGCGCAGCGCGGCCGACTCCTCGCCGGTGTCCGCCGCCTTCCGGAGCAGCTCGGCGGCCGCAGCCGCGTCTCCCGCCACGGCCCGGCAGATGGCCAGTGTGTACAGTGCGGCTCCCGAGCCCCCCTTGCGGGCCCGGTCCTCCAGTGCTGCGGCCGCCCCTTCGTAGTCGCCGCGGCGGGCCAGCCCCAGAGCCCGCGACAGGCCGTCCGCGCTCGAATCGTCTGCGTCCGAGCTTCCGAAGGCGTACGGGTCCAGTTCCTCAGCCTGCCGCCTGAGCTTCTCAGCCTCCCCGGCCATCCCGGAACGCTCCAGCTCGCCGGCGAGGCGCGACAGGTCGGCCGCCGCGTTCATCTTCAACGCGGCGATGCGCTCCTGGGGGTCGGCAGACTCCGCGGAGACGAGAACGGGCGGGATGCCTCCCTGCTCCAGTAGGCTGCGAAGCGACAGCGACGCCGGTCCCGAGGAGATCGCCCGCACCGGATACCGCGCGGAGGGCCTCAGGGCTGACGGCCGTGAGGCGGTGAGGGGCTGGGGTGCCTGACTGCGGTTCCATTCCCGCAGCCGATGGTAAGCGCGGTCAACGGCCACGCTCCACAGCCAGGAGGCGAGCACCGCGACGATGAGCGCCACCATCACGGCGAAGGGCTGGTAGTTGCCGGTGACGATGCCTCCCGCCAGCGAGGCCAGGGTGACCGCACCGACGAGGTAGCTCGCGATCCTCAGCCGGGAGGCGGCGACCTCCAGTTGTGCGCTCCTCAGGTCGGAGCCGGGTGTATCAGCCATGCGGCAGACGAAAACCTTTCCGTTGAGCCTTTGCCCGGCGCGGCAAGGCGCCGGAGCCTGTTCAGAGTTCCTTCCGTAGCAGAAGCGAGCCGCCGGCCCGTGCCGCTTCGCGGTATCCCTGAGACACCCAGAACGAGGCCGGTCCGGAGGGGTTCCTGCGGTCTTCCACGGGGACGATCGTCTGCGCCGCCCGGAACCCCCTCTCCCTCAGGCTGGATTCCACAGCCTGCAGGAGCCCGGCGCCGATTCCCCGCCCCTGATGCTCCGGCGCCACCACGAAACAGGCGATGAACGGGGCCTGCGGATCGGGCCGCACCTCGGCCTCTTCCAGCCCGGGGAAATGCGCCGGCAGCGCGAACTGGGCGTATCCCACCACCACGCCGCCCTCTACGGCGGCCATCGCGCAGGGATCGAACTGCTCTGACACCCTCCGGAACCAGTTGCACTTCCGTGTCTCCAGGATCTCCGGGGCGTCGTTTCCGGTCCAGAAGTCGGCAGCCTCCCAGTGCAGACAGCGGGAGCATTGCCGCCGCTCCAGCATTTCTCCGGGAACCAGCTCGAAGCCGGACGAGCCGATGCCGCGGAACTCCACAGCGGTGTCAGCCATCGCGGTCCTCCCTTCCCGGGCAGCCCGGCGGAAGCAGGCCGCCCCCTTCCGCCCGCCGTGCCCTCCGCACAGTGTAGCGCAAGGCCGGCAGCCTCTGCCAGACTGGCCGGCAGGAGAAACCCGTCCGCCCCGCGAAGCCTCCCGTGCCGCATCTCGCGGCTCAATACAGGAAAAGGCAGGCCACTCAGGGCATGAAACGGTTTCCAATCGCTGTGCAGTTATATACTCTCCGCGATCTGACCGCATCCGACTTCCCCGGCACCCTTCGAGAGATCGCGCGGATGGGCTACGACGGAGTCGAGTTTGCCGGATACGGAGGAATGGGCGCGGGCGAGCTGAAGTCGCTGCTGAACCAGCTGGGGCTGAAGTGCGCCGGAGCCCACGAGGGAATCGAGCGCCTGGAGCGGGAGCTGGAAGACGTCATCTCGTTCCACCGGGAGCTGAACAACCGCTATGTCGTGGTCCCCTGGCTGGGCGAGGACCGCTGGAACGGCCCGGGCGGATGGCGCAGCGTGGCGAGTCTTCTCACGGAGATCGGCACGCGTCTGCGCGAGGCCGGTCTCCAGCTCTGCTACCACAACCACTCTTTCGAGTTCCAGCGCTTCGACGGAGCATACGGTCTGGATGTTCTCTACTCGTCCGCTCCGGCGGAGACGCTGCAGGCGGAGCTGGATACATACTGGGTGCAGCACGGCGGCGAGGATCCCGTCGCCTACCTGGAGCGTTACGCCGGGCGCGTTCCGCTGCTGCACCTGAAGGACATGGCGCCGGGGGAGGACCGGGCATTCGCCGAGGTTGGCGAAGGCATTCTGGACATTCCGGGGATCCTCCAGGCGGCGGAGAAGGCGGGGACGGAGTGGATCATCGTGGAGCAGGATGTCTGCCGTCGTCCCCCGCTCGAGAGCGTCCGTCTCAGCCTGGAGAACCTGAAGAAGATGGGTCGAGCGTGAGGGACCGGGCTGCGGCCCGGGCCCGGGCCGCAGCCTCACCCGGCCGGGCTCTCAGCCGAAAATGTCCTTCAGAAGCAGTTTGGTCGTCTCCCGTCCCAGCTCCGCGATGGAATCCG
>Ga0308419_1000028_pt1 | contig 119421 bp, 85 predicted proteins | sample HotsprSampleMS50_FD_203674 | JGI IMG/M metagenome (GOLD analysis project Ga0308419, IMG submission 203674) | Hot spring phototrophic mat microbial communities from Mushroom Spring, Yellowstone National Park, Wyoming, United States - 20090730_MS50 ... | reverse complement strand
ACATTGAAATCCTTGGCCTCAGACAGTAGACTGAAGTTGTTCACGGGAAGGACCTCACTTCTGGTTCCGATGGGCTCGGACTAGGTGAGGTCTTTCCTTGTACCTAGCCTTCCAAGTTCCTCCCCGCGCCAACGTTAATCTTACTCATACGACCGGCGCCTGTTGAGCTAGGCGGTAACAGATTGAGGCAAGAATCATGCCTGCGCCGTACCTTAAGACGACGTACTCGAACAACGTTATCATCAAAGAAGAGATCCAAGCTGGCAAAGGTGAGCCCTCCTGCCGCCAGCACTCTTCGAGTCAGGGTAGACGCTTCACCCCAGACTCCCCCGCAATCTCCCCATCCGGATAATCCAGTCGGTGACCAGGCGGGCTTCTTCGGCGCTGTCGTCGAGGAGACCCCGGCCTAGGCCCAGGAAGTGTTTCAGGATAGGCTTCACCGTCTCGGTGAGGGTCAGGTAGAACTCGTCCTCCGGTGTCTGGGGGCCCGGGGTGAGGCCGAGGGTCTCCGCGACACCCCGCACATCCCAGGTCACCTGCTCGAGCGCGTCGGCCGAGAGGAAGCTCCGGGCGGCGTTCAGATTCAGGAAGCGCCCCGCGAAGGCAAGGTCCGCCTCTAGGCTCGGGTAGTAGCGCCGGAGCGCGTCGAGCCCGTCGGGGCCGTAGCGGTCCACGACCTCGGCGAGCCCTCGCCCGGTCCCGATGAACTCGGGCGGGAGGCCGATGGTGTAGAGGCTGGCCGTGAAGGTGATGGCCCGCGGGAGGGGGACCTTCAGGCTCGTGTCGAAGGCGCCGAGCTCCTCAGCCAGCCGCGCGTCGGGGACGAAGGCGGCCAGGCGGTCGGGCCGGGCCACGTCGCGGGCGTAGCCGACCGGGCTGAAGCGGGCCAGGCGGTCGCGCTGTTTGGGCATGAGGTCGGAGAGGCAGCAGACCAGGTCGATTATCTCCAGGAATGTCTCGAGGTAGTGGCGGGTGAAGATGGCGATGAAGTTGCAGATTTCGCCCAGCTCGGTCCGGTCGTAGTCCGGCGCCGCGGCGGGCCCGCGCTCTCCGAGTTCCCGCAGGCGCGCGCAGACGGCCCGGGTGTCGGCCTCGCCGTGGTCGTAGCGGAGGCCGGACTGGATGGTCACCGTCCGGATACCCGGGAACGTCTCGAAGACCCGGTCGAGGTTGGCCAGGGTGACGTGGCCGCGGAAGGGGAGGGCGCCGGCCCCGAGGATGGGGGCCATCTCGACGCCGAAGGTCTCCCCCACCCGGGCGGCCTTGCATAGGGCCACCTTGCCGGCCAGCACGGCCGGCACCATCCCGTAGGAGAGGGCCGGGTCGGACCGGCCCAGGAGCCAGCGCAGGGTCCCTTTGATGCCGGACCCCTCGAGATACCCGGCGAAGATGCGGTCGACGTCCAGGAGCTCCGGGACGCCCTCCACGAGCGGGATGAGTCGGATGAGGTCGGGGTCAGCGGGGAGACCGAACTCCTTGTGGGCGAGGTCGACGACGCCGAAGGCCCGCCGTCTCACGGCCAGGAGCTCCTGGGGGCTCTCGGTCATCGGGACGATGACCTCGCACACCGCCCGCGGGGCCCCGCGCTCGGCCGCCTGCACGTTGGTCTCCACCAGCGACATGAGGGCCATGAGCTGCCGGAAGACAGTCTCCTTCGAGGCGCTGGCGATGCGCGGTGTGACGAAGACGTCGTGCCCGGGCACGACCCCCCGGTCGAGGAGGGCCATGACGATCTGCGAGGGTTGGTGGTAGGGGGTGAGCTTGCCCTCGAAGTCGACCATGACCTCGTCGGCCCCGAGGCCGGCCGGGGGCGGCAGGAGACCCTGGACGGCCTCGGCCGGCTCGTCCTGGATGGGGACGTAGCGCGAGGCCGAGTCGGGGTGCTGGGTGAGCATGGCGCAGGGCACCCTGGAAGGGGGAGTCTGAGACGCGGGGGGCATGGCTCCTACTACCTCCTGCAGCGTCGTGGGATGCGGGGCCTCGGCCGGGCGGAGCAGACTGGGGTCAAACCAGATAGCGTGTGACTATGAGCCGCACGAAGGTCTCGAAGTCGCCCAGGTCGTCCCGTAGGGTAGCGTAGACGTAGCCCGCGTCGATTTCGCCGTAGAGGTGAACGGCGCGGTTCCGGAAGCGGACCATCGCCCGCACCTTGCCTAGGAACTCCGGGGGGATGACTCCGGACTGCCCCAGAAGGTCGAAGACCTCGACGTAACTTCTCGGGGTCCCGAGGCCTTCCTTCGCGACGATGTGGCTCCCGATATCGAGCATGGCTTCGACCGAGATTTGCAGCAGGCGCACGGCCGCGTGGAATTCTGTCGACCTCTCGGTGAAGTCGTGTCGCGGCGTCCGGGAAAGCTCACGGAGCATCTCGATGTTCCTGCGGAGGAAGTCGACCCTCTGCCGTACCTTGTCCCGGTCGATCACGGGAGTACACCTCCCTCAGCGCCTGGTCACGCTCCAGACAGAAGGCCCGATAGAAGGGCTCGAAATCGCCGTGGACCCGGAAGACATACTCCCGGAAATCGGCTACGGCGTCGGGTTCCTTCTCCAGGAGCACCCTCCCCGTCTGCAAGACCCGGAACTGCAGTATGACATCGGCTTCGTTGAGGCAAAGGAGGTTCACGTCGTTCTCGCAGCAGATAGCCGAAGCGTCCGCCTCGAGGGAGAGGAGGCGTCGCCGGCCGGGGAGCTTGTCGCGGTAGAACAATAAGGCGATGTCCACGTCGCTGAGTGGCGTCTGGTCCCGAGTCCCGTACGAACCGTATATGTAGGCGGCAAGGACGTCCTGCTGGGCTTCGAGGTAGCGGACCAGCGCCCCCAGGTGAGGCTCGATGTTCACTTGGTGCGGGTGCCTTCCCGTTCTCACCATACAGTCTCTGCCATCTCCACGCCTGAAGTTATCATCATCGAGCATCTACCTGCAACAACCCGGCCGCGCCGGGCGCAGAGTATGAACAGTCCGGCGCACCTTTCCGCCCGAACCAGCATTTCAGACATATTCGGAACATTCGTCCAAAGGAAAGTCTCCTCGGAGGGCCAACATACCGAGTCGAGGGAGAGACCCCATGAAGATAGCCTTGGCGGGCAAGGGCGGGGTCGGGAAAACCACTGTCTCGGCACTGTTGATCACGCTTTTCGCCGAAAAGGGTCACCGCGTCTTCGCCGTCGACGCCGACCCTGACGCGAACCTCGGCGCCACCTTGGGTTTCCCTCCGGACCTCCTCGACCGCCAACCCCCCATCATCGAGATGAAAGAAATCGTGGAAGAGCGGACGGGCCAGGGTGCCTACCTCGTCCTGAACCCCGACGTAGCCGACCTCTTCGACCGCTTCAGCCTGACCCTGGGCAACGTGCGGCTCTTCCGCATGGGAGGTGTGAAGCCGGCCGGTACCCAGTGCTACTGCCGGGAGAACGCCTTCCTCAAAGCTCTCGTGGGGGCGCTGGTCCTCCGGCCCGAAGACCTGGTCGTTCTGGACATGGGGGCCGGGATCGAGCACCTGTCCCGAGGCACCGCGCGCGGTGTGGACCTGCTCCTGGTGGTCACCGAGCCGACGCGCGTGAGCGCCCAGTCGGCCGCGACCATCCTGCGTCTGGCGAGGGACCTCGGCGTGCCCGCGGTCCGGGTGCTGGGGAACAAGGTCCGCTCCGAGCGGGAGCGCGCCTTCCTCGAGGAGACCTTCGGCCCCGACCTCCTCGCCGTCCTGCCGTACGACGATGAGGTCGCCGAAGCCGCCCTCGGAGGAGGCGGGGAGGCCGCTTCCGGAGGCGGTCGGGCCGCCCCCGGAGGCGGGCCGGACCGCGGCCTCTTCGCCTCGGGGGCCGCCACGGCGGCCGGGCGCCGCCTGGAGGAGCTCTATCCCGGAATCGTTCGTCTGGCCGGAGGCTCCACCTCCGGTCCCATCACCTTCTAAGGAGGTTGGAAGATGACCGAGGAGACCAAAACCCTCGCCGCCCAGAAGGGTAAGGGCCCCGAGCCCCCGCGCACGTGCGACCCCGCCGCGCGGGAGATTCTCGAGCGCTGCCGGGAGTGCGGTGTGGAGACGGCCTTCGACCGGTACCTGCAGCAGTCCCCGCAATGCGCCTTCGGGCAGGCCGGTCTGTGTTGCCGCATCTGCCTCCAGGGCCCGTGCCGCATCAACCCGAAGAAGCCCGGCGAGCAGCGCGGCATCTGCGGGGCGACGGACTACACCATCGTCGCCCGCAACATCGCCCGCATGGTGGCCGGCGGGGCCTCGTGCCACTCCGACCACGGACGGCACCAGGCCCTGACTCTCCTCCACGTCGCCGAGGGGCACGCCGGTGACTACACCATCGCCGACCCGGCCAAGCTCCGCCGGGTGGCCAAGACGCTCGGCCTGGAGACCGAAGGGCGCTCCGACGCCGAGCTCGCCCGGGAGGTCGCCCTCACCGCCCTGGCCGACTTCGGTCGCTACACCGACGAGCCGTGCCGCTTCCTCTGGTCGACCGTCACCGAAGGCCGCCGGGACAAGTTCACCCACTGTAACATCGCCCCGTCGGCCATCGACCGGGCGGTGGTGGAGGTCATCCACCAGACCGCCATGGGCATGGACGCCGACCCGGTGAACATCATCTTCGGCGCCCTGAAGACCTCTCTCGCCGATTATACCGGCATGCACCTGGCCACCGACATCTCCGACATCCTCTTCGGCACCCCCGGGCCGGTCGTCTCCAAGGCCAACCTGGGCGTCATCGACCCCGACTATGTCAACATCGCCTGCCACGGCCACAACCCGACCCTCTCCTCCCTCGTCGTGGACGCCGCCCAGGCCCTCGAGGCGGAGGCCAAGGCCGTCGGGGCCAAGGGTGTGAACGTGGTCGGCATCTGCTGCACGGGTAACGAGCTCCTCATGCGCGACGGCGTCTACCTCGCCGCCAACCAGGCCTCGCAGGAGCTCGCCATCCTGACCGGCGCCCTGGACGGCATGATCGTGGACATCCAGTGCATCGCCCCGGCCGTCGTGCCCGTGGCCAGGTGCTTCCACACCAAGGTCATGTGCACCACGCCCATCGCCAAGATACCCGGGGCCATGTACTTCGACTTCCGCGAGGAGTCCGCGCTGGAGACGGCCAAGGAGATGGTCCGGGTGGCCATCGCCGCCTTCAAGGAGCGCGACCCGTCGAAAGTCAACGTGCCTCCGTACAAGAGCGAGGTCATCGCCGGCTGGAGCTTCGAGGCGCTCATGGACCTCTTCGCCAAGCTCAACCCGGACAACCCGGTCCGGGTCCTCACCGAGGCCATCGAGAGCGGCGAGCTACGCGGCGTCTGCCTCTTCGCCGGCTGCAACAACACCAAGCAGGTCCATGACCTCGGCCACACCGAGGTGGCCAAGGAGCTCGCCCGGAACAACGTCTTCATGGTGGCCACCGGCTGCGGGGCCGTGGCTTTCGCCAAGCACGGGCTCCTGAACCCGGCCGCCGTGGACCAGTACGCCGGCGAGGGCCTCAAGCGGTTCCTGAAGCGCCTGGAGGCCGCCTCCGGCCTCAGGCACGGCCTGCCGCTCATCTTCCACATGGGCTCCTGCGTGGACAACACCCGCGCCGCCGACCTCTGGACGGCCATGGCCAAGGACTGGGGCGTCGACGTCCCCAAGGTCCCGTTCGTGGCCTCGGCCCCCGAGGCCATGCACGAGAAGGCCGTCTCCATCGGCTCCTGGTGCGTGACCATGGGCATCCCGACCCACGTCGGCGTCATGCCTTACATCGAGGGCAGCCAGCTCGTCTACGGCGTGGCCACCCAGATCGCCCACGACGTCTACGGCGGCTACTTCATCTTCGAGACCGACCCGGCCGAGGGCGCGCGGAAGCTAATCGAGGCCCTGGACTACCGGACCTGGAAGCTGCGCATCCACAAGACCACCGCCGAGAAGTACGGCACCGCCCTGGCGTCGGGCTGGTGACCCCGGAGAGGAGGAGACAAGAGCCATGGCCATCCCCGAGATCAAGGTGGAAGACTTCGAGAGAATCTACGAGGGCGCCATCCCGAGCCCCGAGGCCGAACCGAGGAAGCTCCTCCGCCGGGCTTACGAAGGCACCATCATCGCCCTGAGCTACGCCGAGATCCTCCTGAGCCAGGCCATCCGCCTCCACGGGCCCGACGCCCCGGTAAGCTACCCCGACACGGCCTACTACCTGCCGGTCATCCGGTGCCTCTCCGGTGAGGCGGTGACCAAGCTCGGCGAGCTCGTGCCCATCCTGAACAGGATGCGGAACCAGGTGAAGCCCGAGCTCACCTTCGCCAACGCCCGGCTCTGGGGCGAGTCCACGCTCTACGCGGCCGAGATAATCGAGGCCATCCACTACCTCGAGAAGGACGAGCCCAAGGTCGAGCCCTGGTCGGGGTACCTGAGCGACCCCATCCTCCGCAAGTACGGCATCAAGCTCGTCGACTGGACCATCCCCGGCCAGGCCGTCATCATCGGCCGGGCCAGGACGTCCAAGGACGCGGCCAAGATCGTCGAGGAGCTCATGGGCGCGGGCATGATGATCTTCGCCTGCGACGAGTTCATCGAGCAGCTCCTCGAGGAGAACGTGAAGCTCGGCGTGGACTACATCGCCTTCCCGCTGGGCAACTTCACGCAGGTCATCCACGCGGTCAACTACGCTCTGCGCGCCGGCATGGCCTTCGGCGGTATCCCGCCCGGGTTGCGGGAGCACCACCGCGACTATCAGCGCCGCCGCGTCCGCGCCTTCGTGCTGCAGCTCGGCGAGATAGACGAGGTCAAGGTGGCGGCGCACTTCGGTGCCATCTTCCTCGGCTTCCCCGTCATCTGCGACACGCCGCTGGACGAGGAGATAAAGGACTGGTACGTCTCGCACACGGACTACGACGACCTCGTCAAGTTCGCCATGGAGCTCCGCGGCATCAAGCTGACCGCCGTGAAGCCCAACATCCCGCTCAACTTCGGCCCGGCCTTCGAGGGCGAGACCATCCGCAAGCCCGACACCTACCTCGAGATGGGCGGCGGGCGTTCGACCGCCTTCGAGCTCGTCCGGACCGTGGGTCTCGAGGACATCAAGGACGGGCACATCGAGGTGGTCGGCCCCGACGTCGACAGCTTCCCGGAGGGCTCCACGGCCCCGCTGGGCATCATCGTGGACATCTACGGGCGGAAGATGCAGGTCGACTTCGAGAGCGTCCTCGAGCGGCGCATCCACTACTTCGTGAACTACGCCGAGGGCCTCTGGCACACGGCCCAGCGCGACATGTGCTGGCTGCGCATCTCGAAGGAGGCCTTCGCCAAGGGCTTCCGTTTCCGGCACTACGGCGAGCTCCTCATCGCGAAGTTCAAGAGCGAGTTCCCTGCCATCGTGGACCGGGTCCAAGTGACCATCATCTCGGACCAGGCCAAGGTGGAGGAGATGTTGAGGCAGGCCCGCCAGAAGTACTTCGAGCGTGACGAGCGGATGCGCGGCCTGACCGACGACAAGGTGGAGGAGTTCTACACCTGCACCCTCTGCCAGTCGTTCGCCCCGACGCACTGCTGCGTCATCGCCCCGGAGCGGGTAGGCCTGTGCGGCGCCGTGACGTGGCTTGACGCCAAGGCGAGCTACGAGATCACCCCGACCGGCCCGAACCAGCCCATCGTCAAGGGCCCGGCCCTGGACGAGGTCAAGGGCATGTGGCAGTCGGTGAACGAGGTGGTCAAGAAGGAGTCGCGGGGCAACATCGACGAGGTCTGCCTGTACACGTTCATGGAGAAGCCCATGACCTCGTGCGGATGCTTCGAGGCCATCATCGCCTTGTTCCCCGAGGCGAACGGGGTCATGATCACCACCCGTGAGCACAAAGGCATGACGCCCTGCGGCATGACCTTCTCGACCCTCGCCGGCACGGTGGGCGGGGGCACCCAGACCCCCGGCTTCATGGGCATCGGGCGGACCTACATCCTGTCCCGGCGGTTCATCGAGGCCGACGGCGGTCTGGCCAGGGTGGCCTGGATGCCGAAGGAGCTCAAGACCTACCTCCTCGAGCGCGGCCTTAAGGAGCGCTGCGTGGAGGCCGGGCTCGGCGAGGATTTCGTCGACAAGATCGCCGACGAGGACGTCGGCACGACGGCCGACGAGATCCTGCCCTTCCTGACCGAGAAGGGCCATCCGTGCCTGACGTTGCCGTCGATCATCTAGGGAGACGCGGGGGCGGCGGGCGCCGGCCGGGTCGGTCTTGACTCTCCCTCGACCGCGCCCGGCCGCGCCCGCCCGCGCCGGGCCGCCGGCCCGGCCGGCGCCTGCCGCCCCCGATGGTCAGCCGGCGCCGGTCCCTCGAGGGGCCGGATGTCGGTCGGTGAGTCTTGCGCGAAAGGAGATAGGGATAAGTGGCGCTCACAGGGCTGGACATCTTCAAGCTCCTGCCAAAGAAGAATTGCGGCGAGTGCGGCGTCCCGACCTGCCTGGCCTTCGCCATGGCCCTGGCGGCGGGCAAGGGGACCCTCGAGTCTTGCCCGTACGTGTCCGACGAGGCCAAGGAGGCCCTCGGCGCGGCGGCGGCTCCTCCCATCCGCTTGGTCAAGCTCGGTTACCCCGGCGTCGACCACGAGGTGGAGCTGGGCGATGAGCACGTGCTCTTCCGGCACGACAAGACCTTCTACCACCCGACCGGCGTGGCCGTCGAGGTCACCGACGACCTCGATGAGGCGGCCTTGGCCGAGAGGGTGGCCCGCATCAACGACCTGGTCTTCGAGCGCGTCGGCCTCCGCTACATGGTGGACGCCATCGCCGTCCGGGAGAAGACGGGCGACCCGGCCCGCTTCGCCACCGCGGCGAAGAAGGTGGCGGGCCTGACCAAGCTGGTCCTGATGCTCGTCTCCGAGGACCCGGCCTGCCTTAAGGCCGCCCTGGCCGAGACGGCCGACAAGAAGCCCCTCCTCGCCTGGGCGACCCCGGCCACGGCCGACGAGGTCGCCGCCCTGGCCAAGGAGAAGGGCTGCGCGGTTGTCGTCTGCGGGTCGGGCCTCGACGAGACGGCCGACCTCGCCGACCGCCTGGCCAAGGCCGGTCTGAAGGACATCGTCCTTGACACGGGGGCCCGGGAGACCGCGGCCGCCTTGGCCGACCTCACCCACGTCCGTCGGCAGGCCATCAAGAAGAAGTTCCGTCCGCTGGGCTACCCCACGGTGGCCTTCACGACCGAGGAGGACCCCATGGCCGAGATGATGCAGGCTGCGGTGTACGTCGCCAAGTACGCCAGCCTCGTCGTCATCCGGACCGTGGAGCGCCCGGCGGTGCTCAGCCTCCTCACCTGGAGGCAGAACGTCTTCACCGACCCGCAGAAGCCCATCCAGGTTGAGCCGAAGATCAACAAGGTGGGCGAGGCCGGGACGAAGTCGCCGGTCTACGTCACGACTAACTTCTCCCTCACCTACTACACGGTGGAGGGTGAGGTTGCCGCGTCTAAGGTCCCGGCTTACATCCTGCCGGTCAACACCGACGGCACCTCGGTCCTGACCTCCTACGCGGCGGGTAAGTTCACCGCCGAGGCCATCGCCGAGGCCCTCAAGGCCAACGAGGTCGAGAAGCTGGTCGAGCACAAGGAAGTCGTCATCCCGGGCTACGTGGCCGTCTTGTCCGGGAAGCTGCAGGAAGTCTCCGGCTGGAAGGTCGTCGTCGGCCCGCGGGAGGCTGCCGGCATTCCGGCCTTCGCCAAGGAGCGCTACGGGAAGTCGGCTTGAGCAGAGGAGACGCTCGAGCAGGGGACACGAGCAGGGGACACACCGAGCAGGTGACACGCTGAGTAGGAGACACGGTCCGTGGCCTTCAAGGTGACCTTCATCCCGGATAGCGTGACCGTGGAGGTGGCCCCGGGGACCTCCCTCCGCCAGGCGGCCGCCGTCGGCGGCATCGAGCTCAAGAGTGTCTGCGGGGGCGAGGGGACCTGCGGTCTCTGCCTGGTCCGCATCGTCCAGGGGGCCGACAAGGCACGGTACCTCGGCGGCAGCGTCGCCCCGAAGCGCCGGCGCGAGGGGTACGTGCCCGCCTGCCGGACCTTGGTCGAGGGCGACCTCGTCGTCGAGGTCCCGGACTTCGCCCGCCTGGCCGAGCACCGGGTGCTCGCGGAGCGGCTGCGCCGCGGGGAGACCCTCGCCGAGGAGGAGACGGACCTCCTCCAGCGATGGGGCCTCGACCCGCTCGTGCGGCGGGTGCACCTCTCCTTGGACCCGCCGACGCTCACCGAGAACCAGAGCGACTGGGCCCGCCTGACCTCCACCCTGCGGCGGCAGCTCGGGTCCCCGGGGGTGACCTTCGGGACCGGCCTTGACGTCCTCAGGCGGTTGCCGCGGGTCCTGCGCGAGGCCGGGTGGGAGGTCGATGTGTGGCTCGGCGGCTACCACGACTCCCTGGCTGCTCCGACCGGGAACGGCCCCGGGGCACCGGGGGTGGCTGCGGACGCGCCGCCCCGGGTGAGCGTCGTGGACTTGGCGCCGTCGCGCGGGGCCGGGCCGAGCCTCGGGCTGGCCCTGGACATCGGGACGACGTCCGTCGTGGCCTCCCTCGTGGACCTCGAGCGCGGGACGACCCTCGGCACGAGGGGTACCTTCAACCGGCAGGCCCGCTACGGGGATGACGTCATCACCCGCATCATCCATGCCGCCGAGACGCCGGCCGGCCTGGAGGAGCTGCGGGCGGCGGCGGTCGAGAGCATCAACGAGGTCATCGTCGGGCTGCTGCGGGCGGCCGGCGCCCGGCGGGAGGACGTCCGGGCGGTGGTCGCCGCGGGCAACACGACCATGGAACACCTCTTCCTGGGCCTGCCGCCCGACTTCATCCGTCTGGAGCCGTACATCCCGGCGGCGGTGGAGTTCCCGGCGGTCCGGGCCGGCGAGCTCGGACTCGAGGTCAACCCCGAGGCTTGGGTCAGGCTCGTGCCGTCGGTGGCGAGCTACGTCGGCGGCGACATCACCGCCGGGGTCCTGGCCGTCGGGTTGGCGGAGCGGGACGAGGTCACGCTCTTCATCGATATCGGGACGAACGGGGAGATGGTCCTCGGCAACCGCGAGTGGATGGTGGCCTGCGCCTGCTCGGCCGGACCGTGCTTCGAGGGCGGCGGGGTCACCCACGGGATGCGGGCGGTGCCGGGAGCCATCGAGCGCGTGGAGATAGGGCCGGACTACGAGCCCCGGGTGGAGACGGTGGGGGGGCTCGAGCCGCGCGGCATCTGCGGTTCGGGTCTCGTGGACGCCGTGTCCAAGTTGCGCGAGGCGGGCGTCATCGACCGGGCCGGGAAGTTCCAGGACGTGCCCTCGCCAAGGTTGCGCAACGGGCCGGACGGGCCGGAGTTCGTGCTCTGGCGGGCCGCCTCCCGCGTGGACCGGACCGGGCAGGATGCCGGCCCGGCCGCGGCCGAGCAAGGCGGAGGCTCGGTCGAGCAGGGCGTCGGCTCGGCCGGGGAGATCGTCATCACCGAGGCTGATGTGAAGAACATCATCCGGGCCAAGGGCGCCGTCTACGCCGGGATAAGGTCCCTGCTCGCCGCGGTGGACCTGGGGCTGGAGGCCGTGAGCCGCATCTACATCGCCGGCGGCTTCGGTAACTACCTCAACCTCCGCGACGCGGTGCGGATAGGGATGCTCCCGGACCTTGCGCCCTCGCGGTACCGGTTCGTCGGGAACACCTCGCTCAAGGGGGCCCGGGCGGCCCTCCTCTCGCGGCGGGCCCTGGAGGCCTGCCGGGAGCTGGCGGCCCGGATGACCTACCTCGAGCTCTCGGTCGGACGTGGGTTCATGGAGGAGTTCGTGTCGGCCCTGTTCCTGCCGCACACGGACCTCGGGCAGTTCCCGTCGGTCTGGGAGTAGGGAGGAGAGAAGTCGTGGCTTACGTGGTAGCCGTAGCCGGCAAGGGCGGTACCGGGAAGACCACCCTGGCCGCTCTCTTCGTCCGGTACCTCTCCGAGCGCCCCGGGCGCCTGGCCGTCCTGGCCGTGGACGCGGACCCCAACTCCAATCTCCACGAGGCCTTGGGCCTCACGGTGGAGAGCACCCTCGCCGACATCGTGGACGAGATAAGAGCGGAGAAGCCCCTGCCCGGGGGGATGACCAAGCAGCAGTACGCGCAGTACCGCCTCCAGGCCGCCCTGGTGGAGGGGGAGAAGGTGGACCTGCTCTCCATGGGGACGCCGGAGGGGCCCGGCTGCTACTGCTACCCGAACGACCTTCTCCGGTCCCACCTGGCGACGCTGGCCCAGAACTACGACTACCTCGTCATCGACAACGAGGCCGGTCTCGAGCACCTGAGCCGGCGGGTGAACCAGGACGTGGACTACATGGTCGTCACCAGCGACGCCACCGCCCGTGGGCTCCGCTCGGCTCGGCGGGTGGCCGAGCTGGTGAGGGAGCTCAAGACCCGGGTCGGCCGGCTCGGGCTCGTGGTGACGCGGGTCCGCGAGGCCGCGGAGCTCGAGGCGCTCGGTCCCGAGATCGAGCGCACCGGGTTGGAGCTCCTCGGGTGGGTGCCCTACGACGAGGCGGTCGTCAGCTACGACCTCGAGGGCCGGCCGCTGGCCTCTCTGCCGGCCACGAGTCCGGCTGTCACGGCGGCCTACGCGATAGCGCGCAAGGTGGGGCTGTGAGCTTCGGAGGGTTCTCAAGAAAGGCTTGCAGAGGGAGTGAGAGACCGGATGCCCGTGGACTTGATCAAGGAACGCTACACGACCAAGGTCGGAGAGGTGGTCCTCGGGGCGACGAAGGCCGAGGGGGGGACCAGGTCGCACACCGTCACCGTCGGCGGCGACTCGACCCTGCCCTTCCTCCACTTCGAGGGCGAGATGCCCAACCGCCCCGTGGTGGCCATGGAAATCCAGGACCGGGTCCCGGAGTGGAGCCCTGAGGTCACCAAGCACTTCGCCGATGTCATCGGCGACCCGGCGGCCTGGGCCGAGAAGTGCGTCAAGGAGTACGGCGCGGACCTCATCTATCTCAAGCTCGCCTCGGCCGACCCCGAGCGCGGCGACGCCGGTCCCGACAAGTGCGCGGAGACGGTGAAGAAGGTCCTCGGCGCGGTCGGTGTACCGCTCATCGTCGTCGGCTGCGGCCAGGACGACAAGGACAACGAGGTCCTGCCGGTGGTGGCCGAGGCGGCCGCCGGGGAGAATCTCCTCCTCGGCGTGGCCAAGCAGGAGAACTACAAGACTCTCACCGCCGCCTGCATGGTCCACAAGCACTGCATCATCGCCCAGTCGCCCATCGACATCAACATCGCCAAGCAGCTCAACATCCTCATCTCCGAGATGAACCTGCCGCTGAACCGGATCGTCATCGACCCCTCGGTCGGCGCCCTGGGCTACGGCATCGAGTACACCTACTCCATCATGGAGCGCATGCGCCTCGGGGCCCTGACCGGCGACAAGATGCTCTCGATGCCGGTCATCTGCGCCATCGGCTACGAGGCCGGGCGGACCAAGGAGGCCACCGTGGGGGCGGACGAGTTCCCCGGCTGGGGCGACCTGGGCGAGAGGGCCATCCTGTGGGAGGCGATGACGGCGGCTGCCTTCCTGCAGGCCGGCGGTCACATCTTCGTCCTCCGGCATCCCAAGGCGGTGGCCTTGACCAAGCGGGCCATCGAGCAGCTCATGGCCAAGTGAGGACCGGGCGACCCCCGACGGCCGCCAAGGACGCGCCGGGCGACGCCCGACGGCCGCCAAGGACGGCCGGGCGGTGCCCGAGACCGACAGGACTCAGGACTGGATTGGAGGCGTAGAGAGATGATCCTCATCGGCGAGCGGATCAACGGCATGTTCCGGGACATCGGCCGGGCCATCCGCGAGCGGGACAAGGGGCCGGTCCAGGATTGGGCCGCAAAGCAGGTCAAGGCCGGGGCCGATTACCTGGACCTCAACGTCGGACCGGCGGCCGAGGACCCCATCTCGGCCATGGAGTGGCTCGTCGACACGGTCCAGGAGGTCACCGACACCCCGTTCTCGCTCGACTCGACCAACTACGACGCTATCGAGGCCGGCCTCAAGCGTTGCCGTAGGCCGGCCCTCATCAACTCGGTGCCGGCCGACCGGCCCAAGCTCGAGCGGGTCCTGCCGATGGCCAAGCAGTACAAGGCCTCGGTCATCGGCCTGGCCATGGATGCGAAGGGCATCCCCAAGACGTCCGACGCCCGGCTGGCCCTGGCCATGGAGATAGTGGCCGCGGCGATGGAGTTCGACGTGCCGCTCGAGGACCTCTACATCGACCCCCTCATCCTCCCGGTGAACGTGGCCCAGGACCACGCCCCGGAGGTCCTGGAGACCATCAGGCAAATCAAGCTCCTGTCCAACCCGGCCCCCAAGAGTGTGGTTGGGCTGTCGAACGTGTCGCAGAAGTGCGTGAACCGGTCCCTGGTCGACCGCACTTTCCTCGCCATGGCCATGGCCTGCGGTCTCGAGGCGGCCATCCTCAACGTCTGCGACGACGAGCTCATCGCCACGCTGGCGACGGCCAGGATCATCTTGAACAAGGACATCTACTGCGACAGTTACGTGAAGGTCTACAAGGGGCGCGGGGTCTAGGACGCAGCGTCCGTCAGTCGTAGCCGATATCGCGCTCGTCGTGACGGGGGCCGCGCCCGGCGCGGGGGCGGCCCCCTCTACCCGAACGGCGCGGGTGAGGGATGAGGCCAATGGGTGCGGGTGTCGAGCTTTACCTGCCCGGCGCCGGCGGTCGCCCGGCGACGCTCACCCCGGGTTTCGTCCGGGAGGTCGAACGGGAGGCCGGGCGGATGGTCAGCCGCTGCTACCAGTGCCGCAAGTGCACGAGCGGCTGCCCGGTGAGCCACGTGATGGACTACCAGTGCCACGAGATAATCCGTCTCGTGCAGCTCGGAGCCCGCGACGTGGCGCTCCGGTCACGGGCCATCTGGCTCTGCGCGAGCTGTAAGACCTGCCGGGAGCGTTGTCCCAACGACGTGGACCCGGCGACGGTGATGGACACCTTGAAGGTCCTGGCCGTGGCCGGGGGTGTCCCGCTGGGACGTCGGCGGGTGCGGTCGTTCCACCGGGCTTTCCTGACCACGGTCGCCCTGCTCGGGCGGGCCCACGAGCTGGGCTCCATCGCCCTGTACGCAGCCGGCGCCCCGGCGGCGGCGGGCGACCTCGGGCTCGGCCTCAGGATGCTGAGCCGCGGCAAGCTGAAGCTCCTCCCGGAGGCGGTCCGCGGGCGCCGCGAGGTGGCCGCCATCTTCCGGCGGGCCCGGGAGCTCGACCCCGGCCGCCGGGGGCGGGAGCGGACCGGGACCGGCACCGGGGCCGGGGCGGACGGCGCCGGCGGCGGGGCCACGGCGGGGTGCGGAGGTGAAGGGCGGTGACAGAGACGACCACGCTGAAAGCGACCCGGTCCCCGGCAGCCCACCAAGGCCCCGGGGCGGCGGCGACCTACCTTTACTACCCGGGCTGCTCGCTCCACGCCACGGCCGAGGAGTACGACGCCTCCACCCGGGCGGTCCTGGGGGCACTGGGGCTCGGCCTGGAGGAGGTCGAGGACTGGAACTGCTGCGGGGCCACGCCGGCCCACGCCTCGAGCGACTTCCTGGCCGCGGCGCTGCCGCTCAGGAACCTGATCCGTGCCGAGCGGCAGCTCGAGGGCTCCCCCGACCTGCTACCCGAGGTCCTCGTGCCCTGCGCGGCTTGCTACAACGCCTTCCGCCTGGCCGACCACCACGTGCGCCGCGGCGGGGAGGCCGGGCGCCGCGCGGCCGGGGAGGTCGAGGCCATAGTGGGGCGCTCCTACCGGGGGGAGGTCACCGTGCGGCACCCTCTGGAGGTCTTGGGCCGGCGGGAGGCCCTGACGGCGCTCTCCGGGCTCATCCGGCGCCCGCTCAAGGGGCTCAAGGTCGCCTGCTACTACGGTTGCCTCCTCGTGCGGCCGTCCCAGGTGGTGTCCTTCGAGGACGACCCGGAGCACCCGCAGACGATGGACAGGCTCCTCGCGGCGGTGGGCGCCGAGCCGGTGTCTTGGTCGTACAAGACCGACTGCTGCGGCCAGAGCATGGCCGTCGCCGAGCGTGAGCTCGTGACGGAGCTCAGCCGGCGCATCGTGCGGGCGGCCCGAGCGGCCGGGGCCCGGGCCCTGGTCACGGCCTGCCCCCTCTGCCACATGAACCTCGATTCCCGGCAGGGCCCGGGGCCCGCAGGCGAGGCCCCCCTGCCGGTCTTCTTCTACACCGAGCTCCTGGCTCTGGCCCTCGGCGTGGGCCGGCCCGAGGCCTGGTTCAGACGGCACCTCGTCGACGTGCGGCCGGCCCTGGCGGGCCTCGGCGGGTTGGAGGCGAGAGACAGTGCCTGACGACAAGACCTCCGGGACGGTGCTCGTCGTCGGGGCGGGCATCGCCGGCATGCAGGCGGCCCTGGACCTGGCCGACGGTGGCTACGCCGTCCACCTCGTCACCACGGACCCCTCCGTCGGCGGCCGGATGACGCAGCTCGACAAGACCTTCCCGACCAACGACTGCGCGATGTGCCTCCTCGGCCCGAAGATGACCGACGTGGGCCGGCATCCGAACATCACCCTCCACACCTGCTCGAGCCTGGTGCGGCTGGAGGGCGAGGCCGGCGACTTCGAGGCGGTCATCCGCGAGGAGCCGCGTTACGTCAGCGTCAAGGATTGCACGGCCTGCGGCGAGTGCGAGCAGGTCTGCCCGGTGGAGCTCCCCGACCGCTTCAACGTGGGGCTCAAGTCCCGGAAGGCCATCCACAAGTACTTCCCGCAGGCGGTCCCGAACGCGTACCTCATCTCGAAGGCCGACCGTCCCCCCTGCCGCAACACCTGCCCGGCCGGCTGCAACGTCCAGGGCTACACCGCCCTCATCGCCCAGGGGCGCTTCGCCGAGGCCCTGGCGGTGGCGCGCCGCCGCATCCCGTTCCCGGGCATCTGCGGCCGCATCTGCCACCACCCCTGCGAGAGCGAGTGCAACCGCGGCGACCTCGACGAGCCGGTGGCCATCCACACCCTGAAGCGGGCTGCCTTCGATTTCGGCCGCGCGGAAGCCACCCATCCCGGTCCCGCCCCGACGACCCGGAAGGAGAAGGTCGCCGTCGTCGGCGCCGGGCCGGCCGGTCTCACGGCGGCCCTGGACCTCGTGGAGCAGGGGTTCGAGGTCACGGTCTACGACGCCGAGGCCAAGCCCGGCGGCATGCTCCGCTACGGCATCCCGCGCTACCGGCTGCCGGTGGAGGTCGTCGATGAGGAGACGGAGTGGGTCCTGCGGCGCGGCGTGCGCTTCGTCGGGGGCAAGCGCCTCGGTGAGGACCTCACGGTGGACGACCTGTTCGCCCAGGGTTTCGGTGCCGTCGTCCTGGCGGTGGGCGTCCAGAAGGGGCGGGCCCTGCCTCTGGAGGGTATAGACGCGCGGGGCGTCTACCTCGGCATGGAGTTCCTGCGGGCGGCCGCCCGCCTGGGGACGGACGAGGAGGATCTCGGCCGGGCCGAGCTCCCGGACCTCGCGGGCAAGCGGGTCCTGGTGGTCGGCGGCGGCAACGTCGCCGTCGACACCGCCCGGACGGCTCTCCGCCTCGGGGCGGCCGAGGTCCAGATGGTCTGCCTGGAGAGCCGCGCCGAGATGCCGGCTCACCCCTGGGAGGTGGAAGAGGCCCTCGAGGAGGGGGTAGTCATCCACAACTCCTGGGGGCCGAAGCGGGTCGTGACCCGTCCGACGCCCGCCGTGCCCTGCGCCTGCGGGGCGGCGGGGGCCGCCGCCGGGCCCTCCCTGGGCGAGGCCGCGCGCCCGACCGCCGTGGGCGTGGAGATGCTGCGCTGCGTGCGCGTCTTCGATGAGCAAGGGCGGTTCGACCCCGTCCTCGAGCCGGGCACCGAGCGGCTCTTTTGCGCCGACGTGGTCATCTTCTCCGTCGGACAAGCCGTCGACCAGGGCTTCGCCCGGGGTCTTGGAGGGGTGGAGCTCGCTCGCGGCGGCTACGTCGTGGCGGACAAGGTCACCCTCGCCACCGCCCGGCAAGGTGTGTTCGCCTGCGGCGACATCGTGAGCGGTCCTGGCTCCGTGGTCGGGGCGATAGCCTCCGGCCACGAGGCAGCCGAGTCGGTGCGGCGCTACCTCGACGGGGTGGACCTCGCCCAGGGGCGGGGGCTCCCGAAGCCGGAGAGCGCGCCCACGCCGCGGCGTCCCTACGAGGTGCGCGCCCGCGAGCGCGAGGCGGCTGCCGACCCGGCGGAGAGGCGTCGCGACTTCCGCGAGGTCCTGGGGGGTCTGACCCGCGAGCAGGCCGTCGCCGAGGCCAGAAGGTGCCTTGACTGCGGGGACTGTTGCGAGTGCCTCCAGTGCGTCGAGAAGTGCCAGAAGAAGGCCATCGACCACGAGGCCCGACCGCGCGAGGTCGCGGTGCGGGTCGGGGCGGTCATCCTCGCCCCCGGCTACGAGCTCTTCGACGCCGCCGAGGCCGGGGAGTACGGCTACGGCGTCTACCCGAACGTCGTCACCAGCATGGAGTTCGAGCGGCTCCTGAGCTCGACCGGTCCGACCAAGGGCCACGTCGAGCGGCCGTCGGATGGGCGTCCGCCGCGCCGCGTGGCTTTCATCCAGTGCGTGGGGTCGCGTGACGTCTCCTGCGACGCGGAGTACTGCTCCTCCATCTGCTGCATGTATTCGACCAAGGAAGCTATCATCGCCCGCGAGCACGACCCCGACATCAACGTGACCATCTTCTACCTGGACATCCGGGCCTACGGCAAGAACTTCGACCGCTACGTCGAGTCGGCCCGGGAGACCTACGGCGTGCGGTTCGTGCGCTCGTTCGTCTCCGGCGTGCGCGAGGACCCGGCGACGCGTAACCTCATCATCACCTACGTCGAGGGCGGCGAGGTCAAGACCGAGGAGTTCGACCTCGTCGTGCTGGCCGTCGGCGTGAGGCCCCCGTGGCAGGCGCGGGAGCTGGCCGCGGCGGCCGGCATCGAGCTCGACGAGTACGGCTTCGCCCGGACCGACGAGCTGGAGCCCAACCGGACGACGCGGCCCGGCGTGTTCGTCGCCGGTGCCTTCCAGTGGCCGATGGACATCCCGGAGTCGGTCATGAACGGCAGCGCGGCGGCGGCGGCGGCCGAGCACCTCCTGGCCGGCGGCCGCGGCCGCGACGTGAGACCGAAGGTCTACCCGCCCGAGCGGGACGTCTCCAAGGAGCCGCCGCGAGTGGGCGTCTTCGTCTGCCGCTGCGGCATCAACATCGCCGCGGTGGTGGACGTGGCCGAGGTGGTGGAGTACGCCGCGCGCCTGCCCGGCGTGGTCCACGCCGAGGAGTCCATCTACACCTGCTCGCAGGACTCCCTGAAGCACATCAAGGAAGTCATCGCGGAGAAGGGCTTAAACCGCCTGGTGGTCTCGTCGTGCACCATCCGGACCCACCAGCCGCTCTTCCGGGAGACCCTCCGCGAGGCCGGCCTGAACCAGTTCCTCTTCGAGATGGCCAACATCCGCGACCAGTGCTCCTGGGTCCACCGTACCGACGAGCGGGCCGCCACGGCCAAGGCCAAGGACCTCGTCCGGGCGGCGGTGGCCAAGGTCCGCACGCACGAGGCCCTGCACCTGTCCGAGGTGCCGGTGGTCCAGAAGGCGCTGGTCATCGGCGGCGGTCCGGCAGGCCTGACGGCCGCGCTGGAGATCGCCGGGATGGGCTACGACGTCTGCCTCGTCGAGCGCGAGCACGAGCTCGGCGGGAACCTCAGGCGGGTGCGGCGGACGGCCTCCGGGGCCGACGTGAGGGCCTTCCTGGAGGATTTGGTCCGCCGCGTGCGCTCCAGCCCGCGGGTGGAGGTGCTCACCGGGACGGTGGTCGAGGACTTCGCCGGCCACGCCGGCCACTTCCGGACGACCGTGCGGAGCCGGGCGACCGGCGGGACGCGGGTCCTGGAGCACGGCGTGACCATCGTCGCCACCGGCGCCCGCGAGAGCGTCCCGACCGAGTACCTCTACGGGCAGGACCCGCGGGTCCTGACGGGGCTCGAGTTCGAGGAGCTCCTGGAGGCGGCTGCGGAGGGCGAGGGGACGACGCTCCACGGTCGGGGCGCCGGGAGCGGCGCAGGGGACGGGGGACTCCCGTCGAGCGTGGCCTTCATCCAGTGCGTCGGCTCGCGCGAGCCCGGGCGCCGGTACTGCTCCAGGACCTGCTGCACGGAGACCCTGAAGAACGCCCTGCGCCTGAAGGCCCTCCGGCCCGACGCGCAGGTCTGGGTCCTCTACCGCGACATCCGCTCCTACGGGGTGCTCGAGCGGTACTACCGCCAGGCCCGCGAGGCCGGCGTCATCTTCGTCCCCTACGACGAGAAGGCCAAGCCCGAGGTTGCGGTCGAGGACGGCGACCTAGTCGTCAGGGTCCAGGACGGGGCGACGGGCCTGGGCCTCACTCTGCGACCCGACCGGCTGGTCCTGGCCGCCGCGGCCGTGCCCGCCGAGGGAGCCCGCGAGCTCGGGACCCTGCTCAAGGTCCCGCTCAACGAGGACGGCTTCTTCCTCGAGACCCACATCAAGCTGGGTCCGATGGACTTCCCGTCCAACGGTATCTACCTGTGCGGCGCGGGCCATTCGCCCAAGTTCATCGCTGAGGCTGTCTACCAGGCCCGTGGGGCGGTGGCCCGTGCGGCGACCATCCTCTCCCGCACGCACATGCTCGCGGGCGGCGTGGTCGCCAGGGTGGACGAGTCCAAGTGCGCGGCCTGCCTAACCTGCGTGCGGGTCTGCCCGTTCAGTGTGCCAAAGATCAACGAGCGCGGCGTGGCGGAGATAAACCCCGTCCAGTGTATGGGCTGCGGCTCCTGCTCGGGCGAGTGCCCGGCGCGGGCCATCCAGCTCGCGCACTACAAGGACGGCCAGCTCGCGGCCAAGGTCGCCGGGCTGTACGCCAAGGTCTCCGACTAAGAGAGGGGCACTGGAGGTGAGCACGGTGATGAGTGAGGTCAAGTCTCGGGTGCCGGATGGAGCCGAGCCGGAGTTCGTGCCGAAGATCGTGGCCTTCTGTTGCTACTACTGCGCCTACTCGGCCGCGGACCTTGCCGGGTCCTTGCGCCTGCAGTACCCGCCGACCATCCGCGTCATCGAGGTGCCCTGCTCCGGGAAGGTGGACCCGGTCATCCTCCTCAAGGCCTTCGAGGAGGGAGCCGATGGCGTCTACGTGGCCGGCTGCCTCGAGGGCGACTGCCACTTCCTCAAGGGGAACTTCCGGGCCAAGAAGCGCGTGGCCGCGGTGAAGAAGATCCTGGACCAGATCGGCCTGGACGGCCGTCGTCTGGAGATGTTCAACCTCTCGGCGGCGATGGGGACGCGCTTCGCCGAAATCGCCGTCGAGATGACCAACCGCATCATGGAGCTGGGGCCGAGCCCGATTCGGCCCGAGGCCGTGGCCGCCCGCCGGGCGGCGCAGGGAGAGGTGGAACCGCGATGATTGTGGCCGAGCCCAAGCCCATAGCCGAGGTCGCGGAGCTCATCAAGACCGGTCGCCACGTCCTTATCGTGGGCTGCGGCGAGTGCGTCACCGTCTGCCAGGCCGGCGGCGAGAAGGAGGTGGAGGTCCTGGCCAGCGCCCTCCGCATCCTGTGGAAGAAGGAGGGTAAGGACGGGACTATCGACACTCAGACCATCGTCCGCCAGTGCGAGCCGGAGTACGTGGCCGAGCTGGCCAAGAAAGTGAAGGACGCCGACATCGTCCTCTCCCTCGGCTGCGGCGTCGGGGTGCAGTTCATCGCCGAGGCCTACCCGGACAAGTGGGTCGTGCCAGGCCTCAACACGAAGTTCGGCGGGGGCACGGTGAAGGCCGGCGTGTGGGAGGAGCGCTGCGGCTTCTGCGGCGACTGCATCCTCCACCTGACGGGAGGCATCTGCCCCGTCATCCGCTGCTCGAAGAGCATCCTCAACGGTCCTTGCGGCGGCTCCCAGGACGGGCACTGCGAGGTGGCCAAGGACATCCCCTGCGCCTGGCAGCTCATCTACGACCGGCTGAAGGGCCTCGGGCGGCTCGAGCTCCTGGACGAGATCCGGCCGCCGAAGGATTGGCGGACCAGCCGCGACGGCGGGCCGAGGAAGTTCGTCAAGGAGGAGGCGATGATCGAATGACCGGCGAGAGGACGGAGCTCACGACCGCGACCGCCGGCGGCGACGGCGTCTACGCGACGCCAAGCCGCCTCGAGCGGGTGCTCAAGGCCGGCCACTTCGCCGTGACCTGCGAGATCGGGCCTCCTCAGAGCGCGAAGGCGGAGGGCATCCGGAAGCACGCCGAGGTCCTGAAGGACTACTCGGACGGCCAGAACCTGACCGACAACCAGACGGCCATCGTGAGGCTATGCAGTCTGGCCGCGGCCGTGCACGTCAAGGCTGCGGGCGGCGAACCCATCATGCAGATGACGGCCCGCGACCGCAACCGCATCGCCATCCAGTCCGACATCCTCGGGGCGGCCAGCCTCGGCATCTCGAACCTGCTCTGCCTGGGCGGCGACCACCAGACCTTCGGCAACCACCCGGGGGCGCGGAACGTCCACGACATCGACTCCATCCAGATGATCCAGATTGTCCGGCAGATGCGGGACGAGAAGAAGTTCCAGTGCGGGGCGGAGATAAAGAGCGACGAGCCGCGGATGTTCGTGGGGGCGGCGGAGAACCCCTTCGGCGACCCCTTCGAGTTCCGGGTGAGGCGTCTGGCTAAGAAAGTCGCCGCCGGGGCGGAGTTCATCCAGACCCAGTGCATCTTCGACCTCGAGCGCTTCGAGCGGTTCATGCGCATGGTCCGCGACGAGGGCCTGGATGAGAAGGTGTACATCCTGGCCGGCATAACCCCGGCCAAGAGCGCGAAGGCCCTGCAGTACATGCAGACCGTCCCGGGCATGCGCGTGCCGGACGAGCTCATCAAGAGGATGGCCGGGGCCGAGGACCAGAAGGCCGAAGGCGTGAGGATCGCCGTCGAGATGATCCAGGCTCTGAAAGAGATCAAGGGCGTCCGCGGCGTCCACATCATGGCCATCGCCTGGGAGTCCATCGTCCCGGAGATCGTGGAGAAGGCGGGGCTCTACCCGAGGCCGAAGGTGGCGTAGGAGCACAGGGCTTCGTCGCGGCTTCCGCTCGAAGTCGTGACTTCCGCTCCAAGAGGTTGAGACACGGGCGGGGAAGCCCCGTGGGCTTCCCCGCCCGCCTCATCGACGGCGCCGGTCCGGGACGCGCTGCGGCGTCCGGGCAAGCTAAGCTGGTTCCCCCCGGCAGGGAAGGGTCTCACGGTGGGTAATCCTCCGTCCTGGGAGCAGCCACGCGACCGATTGGGAGGAGGTCGGCCGTGGGGATTGCGGGAGACCTGGTTCTTGTTCTTGTTGCTGCGTTGCTCGGAGGTCTGCTGGCACGGGCGCTCGGCCTGCCGCTGATCCTGGGCTATGTCCTGGCCGGACTACTCGTCGGGCCGAACACCGCGGGACCCACGGTCAGCGACCTTCACGATATCGAGCTACTGGCCGACGTCGGGGTAGCTCTCCTCCTGTTCTCTCTGGGCCTCGAGTTCCCGCTGCGGAAGCTGGCTCCCATCCGCCGGGTCGCCCTCCTCGGCACCCCGCTGCAGATGTTGCTCACCATCGCCGGAGGCTTCGGGCTCGCCCGGCTGGTGGGCTGGGGCTGGCTCGAAGCCGTGTGGTTCGGGGCCCTGCTGTCGCTCTCGAGCACGGCTGTAGCCCTGAAGACGCTCATGGACCAGCGAGTCCTCGATACCTTAGCCGGTCGGGTCATGGTCGGGATGCTCCTGGTCCAGGACCTGGCCCTCGTGCCGTTGCTCACCGTGCTCCCCAGTCTGGCCCGGCCGGGTACCGGCGCAGCCGCCTTGGGGGTGGCGGCACTCAAGGCGCTCGGTTTCGTCGCCGCCATGCTGCTGTTCGGCGCCCGTGTCCTACCCGGCCTCATGGGTCGCGTCGTCTCGTGGAGGTCCAGGGAGCTTTTCCTCATCGCGACGGCCGCCGTAGGCCTGGGAGTCGGATACGGGACATATCTTGCCGGTCTGTCCTTCGGGTTCGGGGCTTTCCTGGCCGGCATGATCCTCGGGGAGTCGGCCTACAGCCACCAGGCTCTCGCCGACATCTCCCCGCTCAGAGATGTGTTCGCCATGGTCTTTTTCGTCACGGTGGGGATGCTCATCGTCCCCTCGGTCCTATGGGACAACGTGCTCCTGGTTCTCGTCCTGCTCCCCACTCTGCTTGTCGGCAAGGGACTCATCTTCGCGGCGGTGACCCGCCTCTTTGCCTACGGCAACATCGTGCCACTGGCTGCCGGGCTGACCCTGTTCCAGGTCGGGGAGTTCTCGTTCCTTCTGGCTCGCCAGGGGATCAAAGCGGGAGCCATATCGCCCGACCTCTACGGCGTCTTCTTGGCCGTGGCTGCTCTGAGTATGGCCCTTACCCCGCTGACCGCCAGGACGGCCGGTCCGATTTACCGGTGGTGGCGCCGCCGTCGGCCCGGGACTACTTTCACGACCAGACCGATGGCTTCGGAGGAGAGACGTGGCCACACCATCGTGGCCGGCTACGGCAGGGTGGGCGCGGTGGTCGCCCGCCTGGTGGCCGGACTCGTCGGGCCGCCCGTGGTCGTGGAGCTGGACCCAGACCGGGCCCGGACGGCGGAGAAGGTGGGCTTCAGTGTGGTCTACGGCGACGCCGCGTCCGACGCCGTCCTGGAGGCTGCCGGGGTGAGCGGGGCGAGGCTGTTGGTCCTGACCATGCCTGACCCCGTGTCGGTGCGGCTGGCCGTGGAACGGGCCAGAGGGCTGAACCCTACGTTACCCGTGCTGGCCCGCGCGGTGGACGAGAGGGTCCTGGCCGACCTCGCCCGTCTCGGCGTCACCGAGGCCGTTCAGCCGGAGCTCGAGGCTGCTCTGGAGATAACCAGGCAAGCCATGGGCCATCTCGGGATTGGACGGGCCGAGCTTGAGGCCTTAACCGAAATGGTCCACCGCGAGCACTACGCCCCGCTGGTCCAGGAGGGGGCAGACCGCGATATAAGTCGTCTCATGGAGAGAGTGTCGCGTGCGGTGGATGTCGAGACCGTGCGGGTCAATGAGGGCAGTGTCCTGGTCGGGCGCACGATCGCCGAACTGGACATACGCCGCCGGACAGGGGCCCTCATCATTGCCGTCCGGAGGGGTCCCATCGTGATTGCGAACCCGGAGCCCTCGACGACCGTCGAGGCGGGAGACGTCGTCGTGGTCACGGGGACCGGCTCCCAGCGACGGGAGTTTAGGCGGCTGGCGCAAAGTCACGAGGAGACGACGCTCCCAGAATGACGTCGGGGGGCGTCCCTGTGGAGAAGCCGCGACTAGAAAGCGAGGGACCATGACATGGCAGACCTGTTTGGGACTGGGCTATCCTGGCTCGGGCTGGGCTACCTCCTCGGTTCTTTCCCCTCGGCCTACCTGGCTTCCCGCCTGGTCGGCGGTCGGGACATCCGCCGGGTGGGGTCGGGGAACGTGGGCGGGATGAACGCCTTCCGCAACGTGTCACCCGTCGCCGGGGTGCTGACGGCCGTCGGTGATATCGGCAAAGGAGCTCTGGCCGTCTGGCTGGCCTCGCGCTACGGGGCCCACCTCTCGGCATGGGAGCCCCTGGCCGGCGCGGCCGACCTCCTCACCGGCTCTTCGGCCTGGCCCCCCCTTGCGGCGATGGCCGGCGTGGTCATCGGCCACAACTGGATGCTCTTCTTGGGTCTAAAGGGAGGCAAAGGGCTCGGCGCCACCGTGGGCGCCCTGGCTGTGCTGAAGCCGTTACTCATCCCGGTCTTCCTCGTGCTCATCCTGGGTGCCGCCGCCCTCATCCGGGACACGAACGTCGGCGCCGGCCTGGCCGCGGGGGCGCTGCCGCTGGTGTTCTGGTGGGCCGGGGCGGGGGACCCGGCCTGGGTCACCGCGGGGCTGGTCCTGGCCGTGGCCATCGTGGCCAAGCACTGGCCGGACTTCCGCGCCTACCGCGCCGGGCGGAGGCAGATGGTCTAGGACACTCCGGGCCACCTGCAGGGGTGAGCCGACCCGCTCCTCATACTCGGCGAAGTAGCCGACGCCGCCTTCTCCTACTCGGCGAAGTAGCCGACGCCGACGACACCGGGCCCGGTGTGGACGCCCATGACCGGGGTGAAGTCGGTCACCAGGAGTTCGGCCGGGTCGACTCGCGTCCGGATGAGCTCCGCCAGTTCCCGAGCGCGTTCCGGTACCCCGGCGTGCATCACCCCGACCCGCAGGCAGGCGGGGCGTCCGGTCTTGCGCTTCACTTCCCGGCACTCGCCGGCCATGCGACGGACCATGGAGCGGTAAGCCGCCTGCCAGCTCCGGGCCGCCCCGGCCGCCACCGCTTCACCGTCCCGGAGTCGGGCCATGGGCTTGACCTTGATGGCGTTTGCCGCCAGCCCGGCCAGCCTGGGGACCCTGCCTCCCCTCATCAGGTACTCGAGGGTGTCCACCGCGGCGACCAAGCGCGCCCGGCTGGCCACGTCGCGCGCCCGGGCCAGCACCTCCTCGGCTGACGCTCCCTGCCGGGCGGCACGGGCGGCCTCGATTACCACCCAGCCTTCGGCTATGGCGGCCAGGCGGGTGTCGACGACGTCAACACGAGGCCTGGTCCCGGGCGGGGCCTCTTCGCTGAAGATACCGGCCGCCAGGACCGCCGAGGCGAAGGTCCCCGTGAACCGGGCGCTGATGGTGAAGCAGAGGATGCGGTCGGCGCCGGCCGCGGCGGCCGTCTCGAAGGCGGCCAGCCAGGCACCAGGTGCGGGCTGCGAGGTGCGCGGGAGTAGGGCCTCGCTCGCCATCCGGTGGTAGAGGTCTTCCGGAGTGAGGTCCACCCCGTCGAGGTAGACCACCCCGTCGACCTCCACGCTCAGCGGGACCACCAGGATGCCCAGTTCCCGGACCAGGTCCGGCGGCACCGTCGCCACGCTGTCGGTGACCACGGCCACGTGCTCCAAGGCAGGACAACCCCCTCGGTAGCTGTCTATGTAAGAAGGGTGACGGGAAGAACGCCGGCGGGTCTCCCACCGGACGCCGGCTGGTGGGGTTCCTTGACCGCGAGGACGAGTCCTCTCCTGTACCCGTGTCCGTTGGCACGGCCGATGCGGACGGCTACCGTGGGAAGCGCGCGACCGGGCGCCGGCCGCCGGACCCTGGGCGGGACCGGCCCGGGGGCAGGAGCCCGACGCACCGAGAAGAGCTCGGCTCCGGGAAGGATGGGGGATTTGGGTACTCGTTGGTGGTACTTTCTCGTGTGGATAGTCGTCGTCCTCGCGCAGAACCTGATCCACGAGGGGGTTCACTACGGCGCCGCCGTGCTCGCCGGCGAACCGGTGGCAGAGTTCCGCCTTTTCACCAACGGGCTGGGCACGAGCCAGGTCGTCTTCGCGACGCCGGTGGAGCAACGGACGGGAGCCCACTGGCTTCTCATCGTCTGGCTGCCGGCTCTGGTCACCCTCCTCATCGGCTACATCATCTACGCCGGCAGGCGCCGCCTCGTCCGTCCGGGGAGGCCGCTCCTCAACGTGACCGCCTGGTACGCAGGCATCATCTTCATGCTCCTGGACCCGCTCTACTACGGTCTCCTCTCCGTCTTCGTGCCCGGGAGCGACGTCGACGCCGCCCGGATTGTGGGCTGGAGCCCTTGGCCGGTGAGGGTCGTGGCTCTGGCCGTCCTCGCTGTCAACCTTACCCTGGTGCTGCGCTGGGCCGGCGAGCTCCGGATAAGGCGGCGGCAACCCTAGTCGTCACAGGGGCCGAGACGGAGTCCCAGCTTCTCCGCGAGCCAGCGGACTCTGTCGCGCCCGGCCTCCGGCGTGCCGCTGAAGAAATGGTCCGTCTCGTACCAGCGGACTTCCTTGGGCTCGCTCGCGAGGCGCAGGTACCGCTCGGCTTCCCCCAAGGTGATGAACTCGTCCTGAGTCGCGAACTGGGACAAGAGTGCCGCCGGTGCGGCCCGGCCGATGTAGCGGTCCGCGTCGATGGGAGCCAACCCCGCCAGGTACTTCTCCAGGTCCTCCCCGGAGAGATTCTCCCGCACCCGTGCCAGCGCGGGGTGGGGGTTGTGAGCCGGCCGGGATCCACGACGACCGACCCGATGCCGGCGTCCTCGAGGGCGTGCGCCTCACAGAGGAGGTCGGCGTACGTGAGGTCGTAGACCACACCACCTGCGGTGCGGCTGGTGCTCTTGCACTCGATATCGAGCGGGAGCGCGGCGTCGTAGTCAAAGACCCCGCCGGCCTCTCCCGAGCGCAGACCCGACTCGTCCTGGAAGGGTCCCTGGGTCGTCATAGCCCCGGCTCCAATCGGACCTCGGGCCCGGCCTCGCCCCGCTCCATGCGCTCGATCTCCATACGCCGGAGCTCCCGGCGCAGGACCTTGCCGGCCGAGCTGATGGGTAGTTCGGAGACGAACTCCAGTTCACGCAGCTTCTTGTAGTCCGCTACCCGCATGGCCACGAAATCCATGAGCTCCTGTTCGGTGACCTTGACCTCGGGCTTGGGGATGACGAAGGCCTTGGGGATTTCGCCGGCTACGGAGTGCGGCTTCCCGATGACCGCGCAGTTGGCCACGGCGCGGTGGCTGAAGAGGATTTCCTCGAGCTCCCTGGGGTAGACGTTGTGACCGTTGAAGATGAGCATGTCCTTCTTCCGGTCGACGATGAAAAGGTAGCCGTCCTCGTCCATGTAGCCGATGTCGCCCGTTAGCAGCCAGCCGTCGAGGAAGACCTTCGCTGTCTCCTCGGGGTTCTGCCAGTATCTCTTCATGACTTGCGGACCACGCACGGCCACCTCGCCGTACTCGTTGAACCCTATCTCGACGGACGGGTCGTCTATATCCACTATCTTGACGTCGCAGTCGAACTGAGGGATGCCCACGGAGCCTGGCTTCCGCAGGCCGGACCGGTTGGGCGGGTTCAGGGTGACGGCCAGGACCGTCTCGGTGAGGCCGTACCCCTCCAGGACGATGGCGTTCGGGAACATCTTCTCGATACCGTGGAGGACGTCTACCGGGAGCGGAGCTGCGGAGGAGCCCACCACGCGGACGGAGGACAGGTCGAGCCCGTCGCGATGCGGGTAGTTGAGCATGGCCACGAGCAGTTGGGGGGCTCCACCGCAGGCCATGATGCCGTGCCGACCGATGTCGGCGAGGTAGGCCCCGAGGTCCAGCCGTGGGTGGACAATCATGACGTTGCCGACGCAGACCAGGCAGTTCAGGTAGCCGTTGACCCCCATCGTGTGGGCCCACGGCACGACCACCAGGGCCTTCTGCTCGCCGCCGATGACCTGCGGGTACTCCCAGTCATCGCGGACGGCCGGCTCGAACGGCTCCACGACGTCGAGGGTGCCGTCCTCGAGGACCACCGGGTGGCCGCCGGCGTTCCAGTGCACCTGCTGCAAGCAGGCGGTGACAATCATCTGGTGGGTGACCTCGACGCCTTTCGGCACCCCGGTCGTGCCCCCGGTGTAGGCGATGTGGGCAAGGTCTTCCCCGGGGTCGATGGCCACGTGCGGCGGGTCGGGCGGCGTGTCGTTCAGGAGTTGCACCAGGCTGTAGCTGCGAGGCCCGTACTGCTTGACGTCGACCGGCACGTGCGGCGGGAGCATCTCGGAGACGCCGGTGACGATGAGGTTCTTCACCGGTGTGTCGTAGCGGATGGGCAAGAACTTGTCCATGAAGTTCTCGAAGATGACGAAGGTCTCCGCTCCCGAGTTCGAGAGGACCCACAGCATCTCCCTGAAGCTCAGGAGAGGGTTGGCCGGGACGTACACGGCTCCCGCGATGAGTATCCCGTAGTAGACGGCCGCCGTGTGGGCTTCGTTGGGGAGCTGGACGGCCACGCGGTCTCCCTTGTGCACCCCGAGGCGGTGAAGAGCAGCGGCAAAGCGCCTGGCCATCTCTAAGAGCCCCGCGTACGTCGTGACTTCGCCGGTGGGCTGGAAGATGATAGCCGCCCGGTCAGGGTACTTCTTGGCCGAGCTCTCGAGGAAACGCTGGACGGGGATTCTCGGGTAATCGATAGAGACGGGTAGGCCACGGGGCCAGTGCTTGTACCAGGGGCGGTCCTCCATAGACTCTCTCCTCCTGTCTAGAATGGGAGACCACCCTTGATTCGACACATACGGGGGAATCCTGCCATGCCGCCCCATTCTTGTCGCTACTTGCACAAGGAGGGCCCTCCGCCGGAGGGCCCTCCGGGGACGGCTCTGCGGAAGGCTTCCGCCGACCTCAGTAATGCCCGAGCAGTCCGCGGTCGCGCGCGACGCGCGTGCAGTGGGCGAAGGCCAAAAGCCCGAGGGAGAGGTAGGCCACCCCGACGACGGCGAGGGTGACTAGGTCGGAGGCTGGGAGGTCCCACAAGGCGAGGCCCTCGCCCATGACCGCGCGGAGCATCTGGACGCCAAGGTTGAGGGGCAGGAAACGTGCCCAGGGGAATGCGACCGAAGGGGTGGCCATGAAGGCTATGAAGATGAACTGGAGGATCTGGAAGGAATTCTGGATGCGCTTGAAGACAAGGGCCAACCCACCCATCAAGTAACCGAAACCGTAGGCCGGCAGGAGTGTCAGGACGAGCACAGGGATGAGGCTCACGAGGTCGAGGTGGAGCCACCGGCCCGTCGTCAACATCATGAGCACGGTCAGGAACGCGAGCGGGATGAGGTTCATCAAGAAGCGCGAGAGCGCGAGGCAGGTGCTCACCCACGTGAAGCCGGCCGGGGACAGATGGAGCTGCTCGAGGGTACCCACCTCCGCCTCCGTCGAGATACCCCAGCAGATGTCCTGGTAGGCGAAGAGGGTGAACATCCACACGGAAAAGCCGACGACCAGCGCTTCGGTGGTAGAGCCGAGGTCCAACCCTGGCACCAGCCAGCGCGACCCCAAGAACAGTATCAGGAAGAAAAGGTACATCGTGATGAGGGCCGTGACCAGATTGAAGAGGTAACGCAATCCCTCCAGGACGCTTTTCCGGAAGACCTCCTTGAAGACGACCCACCTCACCGCACGTCCCCCCCTTCCCTGACCAGGCGCAGGAAGGCTTCCTCGAGGTCCGGCTCTTCCTGCGTAATGCTCTCCACCAGGGCGCCCTCCTCGCGGACTAGGTCGATGACCCGGTACAGCCCCTCGGCCGACGCCAGGGTGAAGCGGAGCTCCGTCCTGCCGCTACCCGGCTTCGCCTTGAGGTCGGCTTTAAGGTCGGCCGCGACCCCTTCCAGACGCTCCAACAGACGCACCAAGGCCTGGGACCCGAGGCCGTCCGAGAGGGCCAGGCGGTAGGACCTGGTCCGGAAGAGGTCGAGGAGACTGTCCACCGAGGCGTCGGCGACGACCCGTCCGGCCTTGAGGATGACCACCCGGTCGCAGATGTCCTGGATGACGTCCATGTCGTGACTGGACACGACGATGGTCCGCCCGTCCTCGCGGGCGAGCTCGCGGAGGAGAGCCCGCAGGTCGAGAGAGGTCTCGATGTCTAGGCCCAGAGTCGGCTCGTCGAGGAAGACGAGCGGTGTGCGCTTGGCCAGGGTCGCTACCACGGCGACCTTCTGCTTCATGCCGTGGGAGAAGTTGAGGAGGGGTTCGTCGGCCCTGTCGGCGAGACCGAAGCGGCGGAGGAGCCCCTCGCAGTAGTCGCGGTGCTTCCGCCACTCGAGGCCGTGGAGACCGGCGAAGAACCGGACGTTCTCCCTGGCGGTCAGGCGCCAGTACACGTTCCTGGCGCCCTCGAGCACCGCGGCGGCGTGGGCGATGGCCCGGTAGCGGTCGCTCTCGACGTCGTGACCGAGGATGCGGATGCTACCGGTCGTGGGCCGCATGAGGCCGAGGATGCACTTGATGGTGGTCGTCTTGCCGGCCCCGTTGGGGCCGAGGAGGCCGACCGTCTCGCCGGGGCGCAGGGTGAGGTCGAGGCCGTCCACGGCGGTGACGGGCGGCGCCTTCCGCCGCCGGAAGACCTTCGTCAGCCCCCGGACCTCGAGGACCGGGGAGTCCACCGGGGGGCAGACGGGCAACGTAGTCTGCATCTCCTTCCCTCCCATGCCTGCAGTCTGCTCCATCGTAGGGGCCCCGGGAATGGACCGTCAAGGGACCTCGGGACAGCCCCTTCCTGGCCCGAGGGACAAGGCAAGTCCACACAAGGCAAGTCCATACCGTCCATCATTTCTCACACTATGCGACAGCCTGCCTGTAAAGCGAGAAGGTAAGTCGGCTTGGGCAACGAATATCACAGCGTGCGCTTTCTGTCGCACCATATGCGACACCAGGGAGGGGGTAGCGCCCGGGGTTCACGGCGAACGCAGGCTCAGGACAATCGGAAGGGGAGGAGGAGGCTTAATGCGGAGCAGGAGTCGCGTAGCTGGTGTGGCCTTGGTGCTGGCTTTCGTCCTTCTGGCCGGCGTCGTCTCCTTGGCGGGCTGCAGCGGCAAGAGCAAGGTCTCGGAGATCCTCATCGGCAACATCCAGGACCTCACCGGCCCGAACAAGGCCTTCGGCATCGCCATGACCAACGCTGCCACCATGCTGGCGGAGAAGATCAATGCCGAGGGCGGCATCAACGGCAAGAAGATCCGGATCATCAGCTACGACACAAAGAGCGAGGTCACCGAGGCTATCAACGCCTACAACCGCCTCGTCGACCAGGACCAGGTCCTCGGGTGCCTCGGCCCGCCCATCGCCAACATGGGCATCGCCCTTGCGCCCATCAGCGAGCAGAAGAAGGTGGTCATCGCCGGCCTGTTCATGGACGAGCGCTGCACCACCAAGGCTGAAGGTGACCCGTACCGGTACATGTTCCTCGGCCAGAACTCCTGCGGCGTGCAGGCCCGTATCATCGCCCGCTACGCCATGGAGCAGCTCGGGTGTAAGACGTTTGCTCTCCTCTACAACCAGGCCAACGCCTACTCGGTGTCTCTGGCGGCTCCGTTCGCCCAGTACGTGATGAGTCACGGGGGGACCGTCCTCGCCACGGAGACCTTCCAGACGGGAGACCAGGACTACCGGACCCAGCTCACCAAGATCCGTAACGTCAAGCCTGACGCTATCTACCTCCCGCTCTATCCTCAGGAAATCCCGCTCGGCCTGAAACAGGCTCACGAGTTGGGCATCAAGGCGGTCATCCTCGGCGACAACAGCTACATCCCGTTCGCGGCCATGGCCGGAGCAGAGGCCAGTGAGGGTGTGTACTTCCCCTACGGCATCGACCCGTCCAGCCCGGACCTGCAATCCTTCAAGGACGAGTACGTGGCTAAGTTCGGCATAGACCCCATCGCCCAGAGCTACTCCGGGTGGGACACCGCCCGGGCGCTCTTCGAAGCCATCCGCCGCGCCGATGAGGCGGGCAAGCTGGACCGCGAGACCATCGCCGACGAGATGGTCAAGACGGTCGACCTCGAGGGGTGCTTCCAGGGGAAGCTCACTATCTCCCCGGGCACGCACCGGCCGACCGGACTGCCCATGTACATCCTGCAGATGAGGAACAACGTTCCCGTCACGGTGACGAGCCTGACGGAAGGCTAGGGCCGCGAGGCGGGCGCCGTCCTTCCGGCCGGGCTTCGGGCCCGGCCGGAAGGACGGGCGGTCCGTCGGCCCGGTCGTTCGCGGAGTCGTAGTCCGCCCACGACTTGGCCGTGGCCGGAGAGGAGGCAGGGCCCTTGCTCGTGTTCATGCAGCAGGTCATTAACGGCGTCTCGCTCGGCGCTGTGTACGCCATTATCGCGGTCGGGTTCGCCCTCGTTTTCAACGTTTTGAAGTTCTCGAACTTCTCTCACGGGGGCGTGCTGGGCATCAGTGCCTACGTAGGCTACCTCCTCTGCACATCCTTGGGCCTCAGCTTCATCCCGACGGTGGTCCTGGGAACACTCGCGGGCGGTCTCACCGCCTTGGTGGTGGAGATGCTGGGCTTCCGGCTGATCCGCAAGAAGGGCGGGGAGCTGGTCTATTTCTTCGTGACTTCGGTCACGATGCTCATTCTGCTCCAGCAGGTCCTTGTCTTCTTTTTCGGGTCCACGTTCTATTCGTACCCCCCACTGGTTCGCGTGACCACGCTGTCCATCGGGGGCGTGACCGTCTCAACCCTTTACGTTGTCATGTTCTTCGTGTCCGCCCTTGCCCTGGCGCTCTTGACGTACCTCCTCATGAAGACCAAGCTCGGGGTCGCCATACGGGCGGCCTCCTGCGACCTCCGGACGACGAGTCTGATGGGGGCGAACGTGGACCTCATCGTCTCGGCGACTTTCTTCACCTCAGGCCTCCTGGCCGGGCTGAGCGGGGTCCTGCTGGGTGCGTGCTACACCCTGTACCCGCAGATCGGCCAGCTCGTGGTGAAGGGCTTCATCGCGTCGGTCATGGGCGGGCTAGGCAGTCTGGTAGGTGCCGTCATCGGTGCGATGGTGCTGGGGGTCGTGGAGGTCCTCCTCATCGCCGTGATGGGGTCGGGCCTCTCGCCCGCCGTGATCTTCGTTCTGATGGTCGTCTTCCTGCTCCTGCGACCCCGCGGCTTCGCCGGGGTCGCCGTGCAGGAGAAGGTCTGACGAGGCTCGGGGAGGTGTCTTGGTGATGAGTTCCTACTACATGTTCATCGCCTCCTTCACGGCCATAACCGCCATCGGAGCCCTCGGGACCTTCGTCCTGACCGGCCTGACGGGCCTGTTCTCCCTGGGCCAGGCCGCCTTCATGGGCGTCGGGGCCTACGTGGCGGCCCTGGCGGCGGTCCACCTCCACTGGGGCTTCGCGGCCTCGACGCTCGCCGGGGTCGCGGTGGCCCTCCTCTTGGCCTACCCGATCGGCTACGCCACCCTGAAACTCAGGCAGGACTACTTTGCCCTGGCCACCTTCGGTTTCGGTGAGGCCATCCGGGCCTTCATGAACGAGTCGGTGCAGGTCACCGGAGGCGCCATGGGGATGTCCGGGGTGCCGAAGTTCACCACCCCCGGTCTGACCCTGGCCTTCCTGGTACTCGCCGTCTGGCTGGTGCGGAACCTCAAGGCGTCCAAGTTCGGTCGGGACTGTCTTGCCATCCGCAGTGACCCTACCGCGGCGGGGGCGCTCGGCGTCGACACCTTCGGCTGCCGCATGCGGGTCTTCCTGTTCGCCGCCGCCCTGGCCGCCCTGGCCGGAGCCCTCATGGCGTTCCTCACGACCTACGTTGAGCCGGCGATGTTCGGCTGGATGCGGTCGGCCGAGTGGATCATCATGGTCTTCTTCGGCGGTCGCTACAGCCTGACCGGCTCGCTCCTCGGCATCGGCCTTCTGTCTGCCCTGCCCGAGGTCCTGCGGTTCGCTTCGGAGCTCCGGTCCGGCCTGTACTGCATCATCATCCTCCTCATCATCAACTTCAAGCCCGCCGGCCTCCTCGGGCGGTGGGAGCTGTCCTGGGACCTCGTCCGGCAGCGCAAGGCCGCGGAAGGAGGAAGAGCCGGTGCGTGAAGTCCGAGCCCCCCTGCTCGAGGTGAAGAACCTGAGCAAGCGCTTCGGCGGGGTGGTCGCCGTGAGCGACTTCAGCTTCGCGCTCGGGGAGAGCGAACTTGTCGGCATCATCGGTCCCAACGGGGCCGGGAAGACCACGGTCCTCAACCTCGTCTCCGGGCTTTACCGGGCCGACTCGGGACAAATCCTCTTCGCCGGCAGCGACATCACCTCGCTCCAGCCCTGGCGCATCGCTCGCCTGGGCGTCTCGCGGACCTTCCAGAACATCCGGCTGTTCGAGGGCCTTACGGTCTTGGAGAACGTCAAGGTCCCACGCGGATGGCACTCGCGGTACGGCTTCCTCCGGGCGCTCGGCCGGGACCCCTGGGTAGGCCGTGAGGAGAGGGAAATCCAGGCCCAGGCCCAGAAGGCGCTCGACCTCGTCGGCCTGGCGGGCTACTCGGACGCCCTCGCCTCGAGCCTGCCCTACGGTCTCCAGCGCCGCGTGGAGCTCGCCAGGGCCCTTGCTTCCAGCCCAAGGCTGCTCCTCCTCGACGAGCCTGCGGCCGGTCTCAACCCGCAGGAGGTCCGGGAGCTCATCGAGCTGATCGGGGTCATCCGACGCGAGCTGGGCCTGGCCATCATTCTCATTGAACACCGCATGGAAGTCATCATGGAGCTCTGCGACTGGATTTATGTCCTGGACTTCGGCCGGCTCATCGCCCAAGGGACCCCAAGCCAGGTCCGCGAGGACCCGGTCGTCATCAAGGCCTACCTGGGGGAGGAGTTCGAATGATCCTCGAGGTTTCCGACCTGACCGTGGCTTACGGGCGGGTGGAGGCGCTCCGCGGGGTCTCCCTCAACGTCCCGGCGGGCGGGATCGTCACCGTGATCGGTTCCAACGGAGCCGGGAAGACGACCTTGCTGAGCGCTATCTCCGGCCTGGTCCGGCGCAGGTCCGGGGAAATCCTCTATGAGGGCCGACCCCTTCCCGCCGCCCCGCACCGGGTGGTCGCGGCGGGCATCGTCCAGGTGCCCGAAGGCCGTCGGGTTTTCTCCACCCTCACGGTCGAGGAGAACCTCCTCATGGGTGCCTTCCTCCGCCGACCCGCCGAAGTGCGGGAGCGGCGGGAGGAGGTCTACGAGCTCTTCCCCGTCCTGCGTGACCGGAAGAGCCAGTTCGCCGGGACCCTCTCCGGAGGCGAGCAGCAGATGCTCGCCATCGGACGGGCCCTGATGTCCCGGCCGAAGGTCATTCTCCTCGACGAACCTTCGCTCGGGCTGGCCCCGAAGGTCGTGACCCAGGTCTTCGAACTTATCAAGGCTATCAACGCCGGTGGGGTCACCATCGTTCTCGTGGAGCAGAACGCACGCAAGGCCCTCGTCACGGCGGACTACGCCTACGTCCTGCAGAACGGGCGGGTGACCCTCCAGGGGCCGGCGGCCGAGCTGGCGGACGACCCCGCGGTCGTGGCTGCTTATCTCGGCGGGAGACGGGAGTGACCCGCCCTGAGGTCCTTCGGGCGGGAGTCTAGCGAGAGTGAGGCGGAAGTAGCGGTGAGTGTGGACCTCAGTGTCGAGTACGCCGGTCTGCGTCTGGCCAACCCGCTCGTGGTGGCCTCGGCGGGCATCACTGGGTCGAAAGAGCGTGTCCTGCGCTGTGCCGAGGCCGGCGCAGGCGCGGTCGTGCTGAAGACCTGTTTCCAGGAGCCGCTCCACGCGAAGAGCCCTACGCCCCGGTTCACCCTCATCAGACGGGCGCTCGGGCGGTACTCCTCGACCACCCTTTACTCCTACGAGCAGGGCTACGAGCACGGTCTTGATGCCTACCTCGAGCTCATCGCCGACTGCAAGCGCGAGGCCGGCATACCGGTCATCGCGTCCATCGGCTGCCTGGACGCCGACCATTGGCGACAATGGGCGCGGGCGGTCGAGGAGGCCGGGGCCGACGCGCTGGAGCTCAACACCTCCTGTCCACACGGCCACCTCGTCACCGAGCAGAGTGACCGCCTCCGGGAGCTCCTGGTCGAGGCCATCACTGCGGCGAAGAGCGCCACCCGCATCCCGGTCATCGCCAAGCAGTCGCCGCAGATGTCCGACCCGGTCGTGACCGCGCTCACCTGTGAGCGGGCGGGCGCGGACGGCATCTGCCAGTTCAGCCGGTTCCCGGGTCTGGAGATAGACCCGGAGGCGGAGCGGCCCATCATGCACCAGGGTACGGCCGGTCACGGCGGGCCCTGGTCCATCCACTACGCCCTTTACTGGATATCCCTCACCTACCCTCGCCTCGCTATCCCCATCAGCGGGTGCGGCGGGGTGGTCTGCGCCGACGACGTGGTCAAGTACCTCCTGGTCGGTGCGAACAACGTCCAGGTCTGCTCGGCCGTCATCGTCGAGGGCTACGAGGTCTTAAGGCGCCTGCTCTCCGGCCTTACCCGCTGGATGGAGCGCAAGGGGTACCCCGACTTGGCCTCCTTCCGCGGCCGGGCCGTGGGCAACATCAAGACCATGGCCGAGGTGGACCGGCGCCGCCTTGTCGTGGCTGCCATCGACCCGGACAAGTGCAACGGCTGCGGGCTGTGCCGGCGGGTGTGCATCTACTGGGCCGTGACCGAAGACGGCGAGGGGAGGTACCGCGTGGGCGAGGCCTGCGACGGATGCGGCCTCTGCGCTCAGCTCTGCCCTGCGGCGGCCATCCGGATGGTCCCAAGAGACTGACAGGCCACGGGGAGACGGGCCGCGACCGGGCAAGACCGTCACCGGGCGTGGCTTTGAGAAGGAGGAGGGTCACCATGGCGACCGCAACGCGCCCTACACCGTGGAAGACTGACAAATGGTTCGTGAGCCCCTTCAACTACGTCGAGGAAGTCCGGAGCAGTCTTGAGTTCCCGGAGCACATCGAGATCCACGACGTGACGCTCCGCGACGGGGAGCAGCAGGCGGGGGTCGTCTTCGATGTGGATGACAAGCTCCGCATCGTGGAGAAGCTGGCCGAGGTCGGGGTGCACCGTATCGAGGCCGGCATGCCCGCCGTCTCGCCGCAGGACGAGAAAGCCATCCGGGAGATAGTCAAGCGCAGGTTCGGTCCCAAGGTCTTCGCCTTCGCCCGTTGCATCGTCGAGGACGTGGAGCGCGCGGCCGATTGCGGCGTGGAGGGGGTCGTGGTGGAGATACCCTCGAGCGACCACCTCATCGAGAAGGCCTACGGGTGGCCGCTGGAGAAGGCGATGGAGCTTTCGGTGAAGGCCACCTCCCGCGCTCACGAACTCGGCCTCTACACGGTCTTCTTCCTCATCGACGAGAGCCGGGCCGATATCGGTTGGGTCCTCGACTTGGTCGACAAGGTCGCCCGCGAGGGTCACATGGACGCCCTCGCCATCGTGGACACCTTCGGGACGCTGTCGCCGCACGCCGTGCCGTGGCTCGTGGGCAAGGTCAAGAGCCGCGTGCCGGACAAGCCGCTCGAGGCTCACTTCCACGACGACTTCGGGTTCGCCGGGGTCAACACCATCATGGCCCTCGCCGCAGGTTGCCAAGTGGCCCACACGACGGTCTCCAACCTCGGCGAGCGGGCCGGGAACGCAGCCTACGAGGACGTCGCCCTTGCGCTCTTGACCATGTACGGCGTGGACTTGGGCCTCAGGACGGAGAAGTTCACCGAGGTGTCCCGCTTCGTCTGCGACCTCGCCCGGTCCCCGCAGCGCCCGAACCGGGGTATCGTGGGCGACTCGGTCTACGCCTTGGAGTCGGGTATCGTCTCCGGTTGGATCAGGGCCTGCGGGCGGAAAGACATGCTGGAGTACGTGCCTTTCCTGGGAGAGCTGGTCGGTAACAAGCCACCGCACTGTGTCCTGGGCAAGCACAGTGGGTCGGAGTCGGTGAGGCTGTGGCTCGAACGGCTCGGCCGGACGGCCTCCGACGAGGAAATCCTGGCCATGGTCCCCCTGGTCAAGCAACGGTCCTACGCCAAGAGAGGGCTCCTCGACGAGGCCGACTTCAAGGCCATCGTCGACAAGGTCCTGGGTCCGGCCGAGGGGGAGGAGGGTGCCCGGTGAACGCCGGTGCCTTCCCGGTCCATGTCGTCCACGAACGGGAGGCGCCGCGTCATCCCCTGGGCGCTCAGGAGCTGTCCTTCTTGACCTACCCCGGCGACCGGGGTCAGGCCACCCATCCCGGGGTGACGGTCATCCGTTCGCACTGGCCGCCCCGGGCAGCCGGACGGCTCCACCGCCACGCGGATTGGGACGAGATGTTCTACGTGATTTCCGGAGACGGGGTCCTGACGGTCGAGGGCCGCGAGATTCCCTTGAGCGCCGGCTCCTTCGTGGTCGCGCGGCGCGGGGCCGAGCATGCCGTGACGGCCACCGGGCCGGACGGGCTCGAGGTGTTGGCCATCCTGAGCCCGGGCCCGTCGCCGTCGGCGGTCTTGCCGAATGTGGAGCTCGGAGGCATGACGCGTCTCTAGCTAGCAAGGAGGGTCCGGCGGTGCAGAGCGAGTCGACCGCTGAGATGACAACGGTGGCCATTGCCCGGGTGGCCGGGCACTGGGCCGACCGCGAAGCGGTGCTGGCCGCGGTGGAGAACGCGCTCCGGCTGGTACCCGACTGGGCCGGCCGGGCGGCGGCCGCCCGTCGGATACTCCTCAAGCCCAATCTGACCACGGACAGCATGAGCTGGGAGACCGGAGCGGTCACGAGCACCCTGGTCGTGGAAGCGGTGGCCCGCGCGCTCCGGGAGGCGAGCCCGCGGGCGCGCATCGGCATCGCCGAGGCCACGGCCGTAGCCTTGGACACGAAGAAGGCCTTCGTCACCACGGGCCTCGACCGTCTCGCGCGCGACCTCGACCTCGACCTGATCGACCTCAACGACGACGAGCATGTCGCTGTGCCGGTCGAGCCGGCCCCGGGTTGCCCTGAGTTCCCCATCCGCCAAGTCAGGGTCTGCCGTTCCGTCCTGGAGTGCGATTTCCTGGTCAATCTCCCGGTGCTCAAGACCCACCCGGCGACGGCGGTCTCCATCTGCCTCAAGAACCTGAAGGGCACCATTCCGGCCGCCGAGAAGCGGCGGTTCCACTTCAAGGGGCTCCTGGATTGCGTCATCGCCCTGAACCGGGTCGTCCGCCCGGCGCTCGTAATCGCCGACGGCACGGTGGGGCACGAGGGTGACGGCCCTATCGGTGGCACGCCGGTCGGCCTCGGGCTGGTCGTCGCCGGGACCGACAGCACGGCGGTGGAGCTCATCTCCGGGCGCATCATGGGCCTTACCCTGGATGAGATGCCGCTTCTGACGAAGGCAAGACAGCACCGGTTGGGGGTGTGCGACGAGAGGGCTATCCGGATTGTCGGCCTGCCCTTGGCGGAGGCTACCCGCCCGTTCCGCCGCGCGGTCTTCCCTTTCGTCCGACCGCCCGGAGTGGCCGTCGTCGACGCCAACGCCTGCACCGGGTGCCGGGAGGGGGTCCGCATGGCTATCGCCAGGGCTCAGGCTGCGGGACTCCTGTCGCGCCTCCCTCCGCTCCGTTTCCTCATCGGCGGCGGCGACTACCCGAACGAGGAAGCAGCCGACGAGCCGCGCGCGGCAGGAGAGGTTGCGATTTATGTCGGCCGGTGCCGCCAAGCCGAGGCGAAGGCAGGGGAGGCCCTTTGGGTGCCCGGGTGCCCGCCGCAGGTCTTCCTTATCGCCGACGAGCTGAGAGCTCTGGCGGGAGAACCCCGCCTGTACGGGGAGCGCAAGTCCTTTGAGATCGGGGAGGTGGATGACCCTGATGCTCAAGCTTAGAGGGCGCGGCGCGCGGATTGCCGCTCCCGGTCGAGTGGAGCTGGCGGAAGTCGACCTGCCGGACCTGGGTCCTCGGGACGTCCTGGTGAGGGTCAGGGCCGCGGCCATCTGCGGGTCTGACCTACACCTCTACCGCGGGCGACACCCGGACGTCCCCTTGCCCTCGGCGGCCGGCCACGAGGTGGCCGGCGAGGTCGAGGCCGTCGGCAGGGAAGTGACGGCGGTCCGAGTGGGGGACCGGGTGTGTGTGGAGCCGGTCATACCCTGCGGTCGCTGCGGGCCGTGCCTCGAGGGGCACTATAACCGCTGCCTAGACATAGCCTACGGCTACCGTGTCGGTCGGCCGGGACTCGCGGACTGGTACGTCGCCGAAGACCGCTGGGTCCACCTCCTGCCCGAGAACCTCAGTTTCGAGGAAGGGGCACTCGTCGAGCCTGCCGCCGTGGCCTTCCACATCCTCCGCTCCCTCGGGGTCGGGCTCGCCGACCGGTTGGTCGTCTTCGGGGCGGGGCCGGTAGGACTCCTGTGCCTCCAGGCGGCGGCCGCGGCCGGGGTGAGGCGGGTCTGGGTCGTCGACATAAGAAGGGACCGGCTGGGGCTGGCAAGGGAACTCGTCCGGGAGGTGCGCCTGGTCGACGCCGGTGGTTCGGACCCCGTCGCCGCGGTCCTGGCGGACACGGACGGTCAGGGGGTGTCCTGCTCCATCGAGGCCGTCGGCCTGGGCAGGACGCTGGAGCAGGCGTTGGGCGTCCTGGCCAAGGGCGGACGGGCTGCCGTAGCGGGCATCTTCGAGGTCCCGACCGTCCAGCTCGACGCGGCCCTGATTGTCAAGAGAGAGCTACGCCTCCTCGGGTGCTCAGGGTACTGCCACGACTTCCCGGTCGCGCTGGACATGGCCGGTGCCGGCCGCCTGGCGCTCGGAGCCCTCGTCTCGCACCGCTTCCCGCTCTCCCGGGTGGCCGACGCCTTCGCCGCCGCTGCCGACCCCGGCGAGAGGGCGGTCAAGGTCATCGTGGTCCCGGATTAGGCTCCCGATGGAGGAGGGCGGAGACATGGCCTGGTTCACCGCTGACTATTTCCGCAGAGGTGCCGGCAGCCACCGCCGCGCCGTCTATAAGGCGATGGGCTTCACCGACGCCGACCTGGACCGCCCGCTGGTGGCTGTGGTGAACACCTGGGGTGAAGTCTGCCCCGGGCACGCCCACCTGAGGACGGTGACCGAGAGGGTCAAGGCCGGCCTTTGGCAGGGAGGAGTGACCCCCTTCGAGTTCGGTGCCATCTCGCAGTGCGCGACGACGGTGCTCGGCCTTCAGGGGATAGACTACGACCTTCCCGCCCGGGAGCTCTTGGCCTTCGACATCGAGACGGTCGTCCGGACTCAACTGTTCGATGGGCTGGCCGTCGTCGTGACCTGCGATAAGACCGTGCCGGCGGCTCTCCTGGCCGCGGCGCGGCTCGACGTGCCGACGGTCATCGTCCCGGGCGGGGTGATGGGTGTGGGCCGCCACGACGGGGCGCCGATGGTCCTGTCCGACCTGGACGAGAAGGTCTTCGGCGGCCTCGCCTGCGGCCTGGTCACCGAGGCCGAGGCCGCCCGGCTCGAGGATGTGGTCTGTCCGGGGCCCGGAGCCTGCCCCATCCTCGGGACGGCCAACACGATGCAATGCCTCGCCGAGGTGGCGGGCTTGGCCCTGCCCGGGGCCGCCACGAGCCCTGCCGGCAGCGGCGAGCAGCTCAGGTCGGCCGCCCAGGCGGGACGGCGTCTGGCGGAGATGGTCCTCTCGGGCGAAGGCTGCTGGCGACCGCGCTCCCTCCTCGGACCCGAGACTCTGGCGGACCTCATCACCGCCCTCATGGCGTTGGGTGGCTCGACCAACGCTGTGGTGCATCTCCTGGCCCTGGCCGAGGAACTCGGGCTCGGGGACACTTTCAGGCTCGACGCGTTCGAAGAGGCCAGCCGCCGAACGCCGTGCCTGGTGAACGTCAAACCCAACGGCCCTTACCACGTCACCGACTTCCACGCCGCCGGGGGTGTCCCGGCTCTCCTCGGGCGGATTGCCGAGCGGCTCCACCCCGAGCGGCTCACGGTCTCCGGGGAGAGGGTGGGGGATATCGCCAGCCGGTCGGCCGCCCGAGCGTCCCAAGGGGGAAGCACTCCCGGAGCGTCGGAGCCCGGTGCCGGTTCCGCAGGCTCGGACCCTGACGACGTCCTCCGCTCCTTGTCCCGACCGGTCCACCGCACCGGGGGTATCACGGTGGTGCGAGGTAACCTGGCTCCCGACGGAGCGGTGGCCCGTAAGGTGGATAACACCATCCTCCGGCACGAGGGCCCGGCCCGACTCTTCGACTCTCAGGAGGAGGCCCTGCGGGCCCTGGGCGACGGCCGGGTCGGCCCGGGCGACACGGTGGTCGTCCGGTTCGTCGGGCCCCGCGGCGCCCCGGGTATGCCGGACATCTACGCCGTGCTGGCGGCCGTGGTCGGGCGGGGCCTCGAGGGGCGGGTGGCCGTGGTCACAGACGGGAGGTTCTCCGGTTTCGCCCGTGGGCTCGGGGTCTGCCAGGTGAGTCCCGAGGCGGCGGTCGGGGGGCCCCTGGCGCGCCTGCGGGACGGGGACATCGTGCGCATCGACCTCGAGGCCCGGGTGCTTGAAGCTTTAGACCTGGAGGTGCTCGAGCGGCGGCCCGAGCCTGCCCCTGCTCGCCTGCACGCGGGGCGTGGTATCCTGGCGGTCTACAGGACGGTGGCCGGTCCGGCCTGCCGCGGGGCGAGGTTGACCTAGCGCGGACGACCCTTGGGCCGACCCGGCCCGACAAACGAGAAACCCGGAGGGAGCGGGAAAGATGCCGAAGTATATAGACCTTACGCTCGACCTCTACGAGGGGATGCCCGTCTTCCCGGTGGCGTGGTACCCTAGGCCCGAGTTCAAGGCGGTCCTGACGCCGGACGTGGACCCGTCCGGCCGGACGGCCAGCCAGGCCCTGCTCTTCATGCACGCCGGGACGCACGCCGACGCGCCCAAGCACTTCTTCGGGGACCGGACCTCGGAGACCATCGACCGCGTGCCGCTGGAGGTCCTCTGTGGCTCGGCGACGGTCATCGACATGTTCGAGAAGGTCGGCGGGGGCCCCATCACGGCTGGAGACCTCGCCGGCAAGGTCCCTGCCCCACGCCGGGGCGACCGGGTCATCATCCGGACTGGGTTCACCACGAGGTTCTGGGGCCACCCGGACTACTTCGAGGCCTCCCCCTACCTCACCGAGGACGCGGCCCGCTGGCTCGTAGACCAAGGCTACGTCCTGGTCGCCATCGACTTCCAGACCGACCGCTTCGGCGACCCGGCGTTCCCAGTCCACAAGACTCTACTCGGCAACGGGGTCATCATCGTTGAGTACCTGACCAACGTGGAGGCCATCAGTCGTCACGACGTCGACCTGTACGTCCTGCCCCTCAAGTTCCGGGGCCTTGAGGCCTCGCCCGCTCGGGTCGTCGTCGTGGAAGAGTAAGGAGGAAGAACACATGGACTTCAGGTTCGGACCAGACCTTGACCTTCTCCGGCAGGCTGCCAGAGAGTTTGCGGAGACTCACGTCGCCCCCCTGGTCCCAGTCATGGAGCGGGAGGACCGCTTCCCGCGAGAGCTCGTCGCCAAGATGGGCGAGGCGGGCCTCCTGGGTGTCACCATCCTCCCCGAGTACGGCGGGACCGGGCTCGGGCATCTCGCCCGCATGCTCGTCCTCGAGGAGGTCGGTGCGGTCTCGGCGGCCGTGGCCATGATGCTCCAGGTCTGCCACCTCGGCATCGACCCCATCGTCTCCGGCGGTAGCCCGGAGCAGAAGCAGCGTTACCTCCCCGGGCTGGCGACGGGGGGGCACGTGGCCACGGTGGCCGTCACCGAGGCGACGGGCGGGTCAGACCCGACCTCCATCCAGACGACGTACCGGAGGGAGACCCGTGACGGCAGGTCCGGCTGGGTCCTCGACGGTCGGAAGGTCTTCATCACCAACGCGCACCTGGCCGATGTGGTCGTCGTGCTCGCCCGCGAGGCCGGGAGCGAACCGGCCCGCTTCAGCACCTTCATCGTCGAGGCGGGCACGCCGGGGTTCCGCCCGGGCCGCGAGGAGCACAAGGTGGGCCTCAAGGGCTGCAACACCGGCGAGCTGGTCATGGAGGACTGTTTCGTCCCCGAGGGAGCGCTACTCGGCCCGGAGGGCGAAGGTCTGCGATTGGCGCTCCGGGCCATCGCGGAGGTCGGGCGCGCGGGCATGGCCGGCTGCGGGCTGGGCCTCATCCGGGCCTGCCTTGAGTCGGCCGCGCAGTTCGCCGCCAAGCGGCAACTGTACGGCAAGCCCATAAACCGGCTCCCCGCCGTCCAGACCAAGCTGGCCGACATCGCCCTGGCCCTGGAGACCTCCCGGCTCCTCGCCTACCGGGCCGCGTGGCTCAAGGACCAGGGGGTCCGCTGCGAGACCGAGATGGCCATGGCCAAGTACCACGCCACGGAGTCGGCGGTGACGGCGGCCAAGCTGGCAGCCGAGGTCCACGGGGCCTACGGGTACATGATGGAGTACGCCACGCAGCGCTACCTGCGTGACGCGCAGCTCTTCCTGCCGTCGGCCGGCACTTCCGACATCATGAGGATCGTCATCGGGCGGTCGGTGGCCAAGTGAGCGCCGGGGCCATCGCCGTCTGCGTGAAGCCCGTGCCCGACCCCCGCGGCCGGACCGGCGCCACCGAGGCGGAGCGCCGCTCCCTCAGGGTGTCGCGCGAGGGCGTGGACCTCGTCCCCGACCGGGGAGACCGCGTCGCCCTCGAGGCGGCCCTGAGGGTCCGGTCGGAGTTCGCGGCCGCCGGGTGGGACGGGGCTTCGGTCACCGTGTTCCTGATGGGCCCGCCGGCCGCCGAGACGGCGGCGCGGCAGTGCCTGGCCCTGGGGGCGGACCGGGCGGTCCTCGTTTCGGACCGCGCTCTGGCCGGTTCCGACGCGCTGGTCACGGCTAAGGTCTTGGCGCGGGCCATCGGCAAGCTGGGTGGCTTCGGTCTGGTCCTGACGGGGGTCGAGAGCTCCGACGGTGGCACGGGACAGGTCGGGCCGAGCTTGGCCGCTCTCCTGGGGCTGGACTTCCTACCCGGAGTGACGGCGCTGCGAGCCGCCGGCGACGGTCTCGTGGTGGAGGTCCGCGAGGGCGACCGGGTGGCGGAGTACGGGGCTGCCCTTCCCGTCGCCGCCAGCGTCTCCCGGGGCGCCTACCCGCCGCGCACGGCGACTCTGGCCGGCATCGTCCAGGCCCGGGGCCGGCCGTTGGAGATACTCGCGTGCGCCGACCTGGGCCTGACGGCGGAGGAGGTCGGGGCCCTGGGCTCGCCGACGGCGGTGGTCCGTCTGCTTCCCTACGGGGACGGGCCCCGCGCTCAGATGCTCGAAGGGACCGTGGAAGAACAAGCTCGGGCCCTGGCGGCGCTGCTCCGGGGCCACGGGTTCGCCGGCGGCGAGAGGGGGGCGGCGCGGTGAGCGGAAGGTCCACGTTACAGCCGATGAGCGTCACTGGAGGAGTCTGGGCGCTCGTGGAGACGGGACCCGACGGGATGCCGACGGCCGCGGGTCGGGAGGCCTCTCTCGTCGCCGGACATCTCTCCCGCCGAGGTGCCGGACAGGTGACGGCCTGGGCGGTCCGGGCGGGTGAGGGGGCTCCGGGGGTCCGGAAGCTGGCCGGGTTTCTAGCGGGAGAGATGGAACGGCGAGGCCGCCCGCTGGCCGTCGTGGCCCCGGCCGCGCCTACTTGCGCCGCCGTGGGGGCCACGCTATCTGCCCGCCTCGACGTGGGTATGGTCTCCCATTGCGTCGGGGTCCTTTGGCCTGAGGGCCTCGGGCCGGGCGACGACCCGACACGGGTGGAATTCCTGGTGCCGGCCTTCGGGGGACTCGCCGTCATCACCTGCCGGGGGACCTGGCCCCTCATCTTCACCGTGAGCGAGGGTGCCGCACGGCGCCTGGGCCCGGACGGCTCGGCCGCCCTTGGCACCGCGGACGGGCCGGAGCCGTCTGGACTGCGTTCTATCTCCGATGACGCCGGACCGACGGACGAAGGTAGCCCCGGCGGCTACCGCCTCCTCGGCGTCCGTACCGAACCTTCGGCTCCACCCGGGGCATCCTTGGGCAGCGCGCGGGTGGTCGTGGCCGGCGGCGCGGGGGCCGCCTCCTCCGGGACCTGGGAGGCCGTGACCGCCCTGGCCTCACTCCTCGGAGCGGCGGTGGGCGCCACGCGTCCGGTCGTGGACGAGGGGCTTGCCCCTGAGGCAGCGATGATCGGGCAGAGCGGTGTCCGAGTCAGACCCGACCTTTACATCGCCCTCGGCATCTCCGGCGACCTCCAGCACGTGGTCGGTCTCGAGGGCGCAAGGCTGGTCGTGGCCGTCAACAAAGACCCGGGGGCGCCCATCTTTACCCGGGCGGACTACGGGGTGGTCGCGGACCTGGCCCGCTTCTTGCCCTGCCTCTTGAACGAACTCAGAGGACCGGGAGAACCGGGACGACCGGTAGACCTCGGGGGAGGGGATGCACCGTGAGGAGGCCCGACCTGGCCGGCCTAGTCCCGGCCATCGTCACGCCCATGAACGACGACTTCACCGTCGACTTCGCGGCCCTGGAACGTTACGTGGAGTGGGTCGTCGCACAGGGTCCAGCCGCCATCGCGGTCAACACCGATGCAGGCGAGGGCCCCCACCTTTCGCGCGAGGAGAAACGGCGCATCCTGGCGGCGGTCGTCGGCTGGGTCGGCGGAAGGGTCCCGGTCGTCAGCGGCGTGGGCGCACCGGCCACGGCCGACGCCGTGGAGCTGGCCGGAGAGGCCAGGGACCTGGGCGCCGACGCCATCCTGTGTTTCCCCATCACCGCCTTCAGGGGGGCGACCGGCAAAGACCCCGTCATCATCGCCTACCATGAGGCGCTGGCCTCGGTCGGCGTGCCTATGATCCTGTTCACCCTCCAGCCCGACCTCGGGGGTGTGGACTATCCTCCCGAGACGCTCGCGGAACTCGTGCGCCTCGACCCGGTCGTGGCCATCAAGGAGGCCACCTTCGATGCGCTCGCCTTCCAGCGGACGAAGGCCCTCCTGCACTCCCTGGAGAAGCGCATCACCCTCCTGACCGGCAACGATAACTTCATCCTTGAGTCGTTCATCCTGGGGGCCGACGGGGCGCTCATCGGGTTCGGGGCCATCGCCACCGAGATGCAAGTCAAGATGATCGCGGCCGTGAAAGCTAAAGACTACGAGACGGCGTTTAAGCTGAACGAGACGCTGGCTCCCCTGGCCGACGTCATGTTCGCCAGACCCGTGCGCGACTACCGGGCCCGCTTGAAGGAAGGCCTGCGTCTTCAGGGTGTCCTCCCCCGGGCGACGGTCCGACCCCCGCTCCTCCCGCTGGACGCCGAGGGAGCGCGCCGGGTCCGCGAGGCGATGGAGAAAGGGGGGCTCCTCCCGTGACCTATGACCACAGGGCCTCGATTCCTTCCGAGACCCCCGAGCGCGGGAACGGGACGGTCCGTCCGGACGCTTTGGAGCTCTTCAGGCGGTGGCTCGGGAGCGTGGCCTCCGCTCCCGACTTCGCTCGACGGGCTGCCGGCAAGCGGCTTGCGGTCAAGTGGACGGTCGGTGGAGAGCCCTACCGCGTGGCGGTGGACGACGGGACCCTGACCGTCGGACCGTGGCCGACGGAGGGGACCCAGGCGCCAGACCTCGAGCTGGCCTGCGACCGGGAGGCCCTCGCGGACCTAGCGGAGGGGAAGATTCACTTCTTCCTCTCCCTCTGGGCGACCGGCCGCATCCTCCTCGGCTCCGGGAGCTGGGGGGACGCCTACCGCCTCGGCTACGTCCTCTCGGAGGACGGGCGGAGCCGGAGGGTGGTGTTCGTCGCTCACTGCTGGCTCAACATCAACACCCGCTTCCCCGGTGGCGGTTCCCACGCCGGGCCGAACCCCGACGTCCTGCGCCTCCTCGAAGAGACCGGCTGCGGCATCGTCCAGATGCCCTGCCCGGAACAAAGGGTCTTCGGGTTGGACAAGCACCTGTTCGGCACCCGACCCGCCGAAGAGGTCAGGCGGGCGCTGGCCGGCTTGGCCGCGGGCGTCATCGACGACGTGGTCGAGTACCGGCTCAACGGGTACGAGGTCGTGGCCATCGTCGGCATGGACCCTAGCCCGACCTGCGGTGTGCGAGCCGCCAAGGGTAAGGGGGCCCTCCTCGGCCTGGACCAGGGCACGGCGGAGCGACCCGGACCGGGAGCCTTCATCGAGGCGCTCCTCGGTGTGGCCTCCGAGCGTGGGGTGACTCTGCCACCGGTGGTGGGGCTGAGGAGGGTGCTCTCACCGGCCGAGGGTGCGCCTCCCGGTTTCGAGGAGCTCCGAGAGCTCCTCGACCGCGCCCGGCAAGGCCGGTCCTGCCCGGCGGACCCAAGGTAGGCTCGGCCGCCCCAAGGCGGGACTCGGCCGCCAAGGCAGGACTTGGAGGATTTGGCGGCGGTACCGTCCAATGGACGGACCGCCCGCGACGACGCGACGGGAAAACGATCCGGAAGCGACGGAAGGGTGAGATGGATGGCGCCGAAGAGGGCGGAGGCTCCCACCCGAGACGACCTGCGAGACGGCCTGCGGAACGGCTTCCGAGACGGCCTCCCAGATGGCAGGGCCGGATCCGGTCCGCTCATCGCGGGTGCTCGCTCCCTTGAGAGGGCCTTCACGCTTCTCGAGGCCATCAAGGAGGCCCGGGGGGCGACGGCGCGCGACCTCGCGGGGCGGGTCGGGCTCCACCGGAGCAGCATCTACCGGCTGCTGGCGGTCCTACAGAAGTGGGGCTATGTGCGCCTCGACCCCCAGACGATGAAGTTCACGTTGGGCTGGCACTTCCTGGAGATGGCCGACCAGATCAACGTCCACCAGGAGCTGCCCCGGGCGGCTGCGCCGCACCTCGAGGAGCTCATGGCGACGACGCGGGAGACCGTGCACCTCATGGCCCTGGAGGGCGTGGAGGTCGTGTATCTCGCCAAGGTGGAGAGCCCGGAGACCATCCGCATGCACTCGCGGGTCGGGGCGAGGCGCCCGGCCTACTGCACCGCGGGGGGAAAGGTCCTCCTGGCGAACCTGCCCCCGGCCGAACGCGAACGTCGCGTGCGAAGCTGTCGTCTGGAAGCCTGCACCCCGAACACCATCACCGACCCGGAGAGGCTCTTGGAGGAATTGGAAAGGACGGTGCAGCGCGGCTACGCGCTGGACGACGAGGAAGTCGAGCTCGGCGTCCGCTGCGTGGCCTCCCCGGTGCTCCTCCCCAGCGGTACCGCCCTCGCCGCCGTGACCGTGTCCGCCCCGGCCTTCCGTGCCCCTATCGAGAGGTTGCTCACCTTCGTGCCGCTCCTTCAGAGGACCGTAGCCGACATCGGACGGTCGCTGGGCCTCAACGGATAGTCAAGCCCGGCCTGTCCACCCGCGACTGCCTCAAGCCGGCCTGTGCGGCTGCGACCGCCGCCGGTTCTTCCCCGCCGCTCCTCCCTGAAGCCTTGGGGTCCCGCCCTCCAGTCTCCAGTCAAGCCTTGCCCGTGGGAGCGTATTGATGGGGGAGGCGACAGGTCGCTCCCGGCACCCGCGCCGCGGAGGGACGCGCGAAGGAGGCTCACCGACGATGGTAGTGGCGGTGGTCCCGACTTACGTCCCGCAGCCCTGGCCCCTGGACTCGCAGTGGCTGGCCTTGACCGGACTCGACTGGGCTCCACTCAGGGCCCCGTCGAAGGATGTGACACCCTCTTACGTGGATGTCACCTCGGCCGGTCGGACCAGGACGGTCGGCCCGTATCCTTCGGGCTACGTCTTCATGCGGGAGGGGCCACGCACCCTCTACTTCCGGCTGCTTCTCGGCGGGAATCCCATCACCGGCACCCGCCTCCAGACGGTGCACTGGGGGGCCCTCTTCGACCTGGACGGCGACGGGCTCTTCGAATGGGGGGCCTCGGTCCTGGGCATCCCGGCTACGGCTCAGACCGTGCGGGTGGCGTACGTTCCGCTCGACCGGCCGGAAAGGCTCCTGGAGGTCGTGACTTGGTCGGTGCCGGCGGCTCCGGTCGCCGGCTGGACGCGGGTTGTCGCCGGCCCCCGGGCCGAGGACGGGTCGGCGACCTACTATCTGGACTGGCAGGTGCCCTTGGCGGTTCTGTCGGCCGACGTTGACGGGGAACGGCCGAAAGGTGCCCCGCCTCCGGTCGAGCCGTGCTCGTGCCCCCGTATCCTTCTCGCCACGGGCACCTCCGCGGCGCGACTCGACAAGGACTCCGTGACCGGGCCGGCGGTGACCTTCGCCCCCGTCGCCGCCCTGTGTCTTGACGGCCTGCCCTTCGGCCGTCGCGGGCGGCTCGCGGACACCCGCGACCCGGACCCGCCAAGCCGCCTCGGGGAGTGGCCGGTCGGCGACACGGTCACGGTCCAGGGCCGCTGGTGGCCGACCGGTGCCGCGGACCTCACCGTCCGTGTGACTGACCCCCTCGGGGTCGAGGTGCACCGCGGGACGGTCCCCGTGACCGGAGGCGGGGTGGTACCCCCCACGCCCCTCTGGACCGTGCCTTCGTTGACGCTCCCCGGAGTCTTCGGCCTGGAGGTCCTCCCGCCCGGCGGGGCGTCGTTCGTCCGCTACGATTGCTTCACGGTCCCCCGCTCCGGACCGAACGTCACGCTCCTCAGCCCGGCCGGCGGTGAGCTTTGGACCGGGACCCAGACCGTGTCGTGGTCCGGCTCGAGTCCGAACGGCTACCCCCTTACCTATAACCTCCTCTACTCGACCGACGGCGGATTGACCTACGGCTACCTCGCCCGTGGTCTTGACGGGACGTCCTTCGTCTGGGACACTTCTACCTACCCGTCTTCTTCGTCCTATCGGCTCCGCGTCGTAGCCTCCGACGGCTTCGAGACCGGCCAGAGTACCTCCGGTCTGTTCACCGTGGACAACACCCCGCCCACGGTCGCCTTCGTCCGCCCGGCGCAGGGCGACGTCCTCTCGGGCCTGGTCGTCGTCGAGGTCGATGCTCTCGACCTGGTCGGCCTGGCCCGGGTGGAGGTCTACGCCGGGGCGACCCTCCTTGGGGTCTTCACGTCGCCGCCCTACACCCTCCTGTGGGACACTACCGCCTTCGCCAACGAGCCCACGGTGCTCCGGGCGGTGGCCACCGACCTGGTCGGCCTCCAGGCCGAGACGACGCTCGGGGTCGAGGTCCGCAACACCGGGCGGGTGGTGGGCCAGGCCCTGGACGCGACGACGGGGGCCGGTATCCCCGGGGCGGTCGTCCGCCTCCTCCTCCCCCCGGGTCTCGCCCAGGCCGAGACGGTGGCCGGTCCCGACGGGCGCTTCAGCTTCGCGGACGTGCCGACGGGGGCGTACATCGTCACGGCCCAAGCCCCCGGCTACGCTGCAGCCTCGCTCGGGGCGGTGGTCACGGCCGGGGCCGCCGCGACCATTGACCTCGAGTTGGCCCCGGAACCTTCGGCTGTGGTGGGCGTGGTCGCCGACGCCTCCACGGGCCTGCCGCTGGTCGGGGCGACGGTCCGGGTGGACCGGGCGGGTATCCCGCAAGGAGAGGCGACCACCGGGGCCGGAGGGGCGTACGTGGTCGGCGGTCTGGCCCAGGGCACCCAGGTGGTCACGGCCTCCTTCGTCGGCTACCAGACGGCCCAGGTCGGCGTCACGCTCCTCCTCGGCCAGACGGCCACGGCAGACCTTGCCCTCGAGCCGACCCCGGCCGTCATCGAGGGCCGGGTGACCGACAGCCTGGCCGGTATGCCGCTCGTCGGGGCGACCGTCGTGCTCCTTTCCGCTGGAGCCGTGATCCGAGACCAGACCATCACCGACGCGGCGGGCGGGTACTCCTTCGCGGGCGTCCCGCCCGGGGCGTGGACCCTCACCGCATCGCGGCCAGGCTACGCCGCCGTCGTCCGCGGGGCCAACCCGGGCCCCGGGGAGACGGTCGTCGTGGACTTCGTTCTGGAGCCCCTCCCGGGGCGTGTCGGTGGTACGGTCACCGACTCCCGGACGGGCCTCGCCTTGGGCGGTGTCCTCGTCCGGGCTCTGGGTCCGGAGGGCGGGCTGTTGGGCACGTCCGAGACCGACCCTGACGGGCGTTACCTCCTCGAAGGTCTCCCAGCCGGCGCCCTGACGCTGGTCTTCTCCTTAGCCGGTTACCGCATGGCCGTCCTCAGCGCCGTGCTCGACCCCGGCGGTTCGGCGGTGGTCGACGCGGCCCTCGAGCCCCTGCCGGCCGCCGTGGACGGTACCGTCTCGTCGGCCGCGACGGGTCTCCCCCTGGCCGGGGCCGAGGTGGCCCTCTACGACGCTGCCGGGGTGCGCCTCGGCGCGACCCCGACTGCACCCGACGGCGGCTACCGCTTCGATGGCTTGGTCCCCGGTGCCTACTCCGTCACGGTGACCCTGGCCGGCTACGCTCAGGCCACCGTCGGCGTCCATCCCGGTCCCGGAGAGACGGTCACCGCCGACCTTGCCCTGGAGCCCAACCCCGGGGCGGTCCGGGGTACGGTCACCGATGCTACGACAGGCCTTGCTCTGGCCGGGGTGACGGTGCGCCTGGTCACGGCTGCCGGCGTCCCGGTCGGAGTGGCGGTGACCGACCCTGCCGGTCTCTTCCTCTTCGAGGGGCTGGAGCCGGCGCCGGGGTACGTCCTGCTCGCGTGTCTCTCGGGGTACGCCCGAGCGGAGGTCGGGGTGGAGGTGCTCCCCGGGGCGACGACCTCGGTCGCGCTGGAGCTCGTGCCTTTGCCGTCGGAGGTAGGCGGCCGGGTCACCTCGGCTGCCACCGGCGAGCCCCTGGTGGGTGCGGTGGTGCGGGTTCTCGACCGAGCCGGCCTAGCGGTCGGGACGGCAGTCACCGGTCCTGACGGGCGGTACTCCGTCTCCGGCCTGGCCGCGGCGACGTACACCGTCGTCGGCACGGCCCTGGGTTACCAGGGGGGCGAGGTGGGTCTCATCCTGGGCCCCGGCGAGAGCGGCATTGCCGACCTGGCCCTGGCGCCGCTCCCGGCCACCGTGCGCGGCCTAGTCACCGACTCGGTCAGCGGGCTGCCCCTCGCCGGGGTGACTGTCCGCACCGTGGACGAGGCCGGCCTGCCCGTCGCCGTGGTCCTCTCCGGCCCCGACGGGCGGTGGGAGGCGGCCGGCCTTGCGCCCGGCAGTCTGAGGGTGGTCCTCCTCCTGGCCGGGTACGGTCAGGAGGAGGTCGGCGTCGTCGTCGGCCCCGGTGCGACGGCGGAGGTTGTGGTCTCACTTACCCCGAGCTACGGGACGCTGGCGGTCGCGGTGAGCGACGAGGGGACCGGTCTTCCTCTCGCCGGAGCGGTGGTGGTGGTCCTCGACGACTCCGGCCTGGAGGTGGCGGCGGGCGTCACCGACCCGGCGGGGCTGGTCTCGTTCCGGCCGGCGCCGGGGCGGTACGTGGTCCGGGCCCTGGCGGCGGGGTACTCGCTCGCCTCGGTCGGAGCCGAGGTCCTGGCCGGGCTCGAGACCACGGTCTCCCTCGCTCTGGCGGCCCTACCCGGGATCATCTCCGGGAGGGTCGTGGTCGCCGACTCCGCCTTGCCTCTACCCGGGGCGACGGTACGCCTCTACGACTCCACGGGTCTCCCGGCCGGGACGGTCCTGACCGATCCTACCGGCCTCTTCGAGTCCGGGGAGCTCTCGGCCGACAGCTACCTCCTCGTGGCGACGGCCCCCGGCTATGCCGAGAGTTCCGTCTCGGTGGCCGTGGGGCGCGGGGAGACGGTCCGGACGGAGGTCGCCCTCGTCCCTCTGCCGGGGACCGTCCGCGGCACCGTGACCGACCTTCCCACCGGCATCGGGCTCGCCGGTGCGACGGTCGTCGTGACCCGCCCGGGCGGTGCTCCCGTGACGACGGTCCTCACCGACCCGGACGGTGGCTACGAGGTGCGAGGCCTGGCCGTGGGGAGCTATGTCCTGTCCTTCCGCGCCGCCGGGCACCAGGCGGTGACCCAGGGGGTGGAGGTCGCCCAGCCCGGCGAGGTCCTGACGGTCGATGCTGCCCTGCCCCTACTGCCGGCGGCCGTCTCCGGGACGGTCACCGACGCCGCCACCGGGGTGCCCCTGACCGGGGCGACGGTGACGGTCCTGTCGCCCGACGGGACGTTCCTCGGCTCGACGGTCACCGACCCCGCTGGAGCCTACTCCGTCGGGGACCTCCGGGCCGGGGCGCTGACCGTCACCGCGGCGCTCGAAGGTTACGCCCGCCGCTCCGGCACTGCCTCCCCGGGGCCCGGGGAGACGAGTGTCCTCGACCTCGCCCTGGACAGCCTCACCGGCGCCCTCACCGGCAGGCTCACCGACGCCCTGACCGGGGTCCCCGTGGTCGGTGCGACCGTCCTCGTCCGCACCGCGGACGGCCTGCCGCTCGCGGCCACGGTGTCCGGCCGGGACGGGGCCTTCCTCGTCCCGGGCCTCCCGGTAGGGGACGTGCTCGTCTTCGTTCCGGCGACACTCCTTTACCAGGAGTTCCTCGGCGGGCTGGTCATCCCGCCGGGAGGGACCGCCTACCTCGACGTCGCCCTTAGGCGCGTGGAGACCTGCCGACCCTGGCCGGCCGACACGGAGTGGGTGGCCGTCCAGGACCCGGCTTGCCGGCCGGTGCGCTCCGTGTCCGGCGAGGTCTCACCGGCCTGGCTTGACCTGACCTCGGCCGGCTCGCCGAGAGCGCGCGGACCTCATCCGACGTGCCTTGTCGCCCTGCGGCCCGAGACGGGGGCCCTCTATTTCCGCGTCCTTCTCGGGGCGCTGCCGTTGGGCCTGGGTGGCCTTCTCCCCGGGCGCTGGGGCGTCCTCCTCGACGCCGACGGGGACGGCTGCGCCGACTGGGGAGCCCTCGTCACCGGCCTAGACGCCGGCGGGCCTCGCGTCCGGGTGAAGTACTGCCCGGCGGGGGGCTGCGACCAGGTGGTCCGGGTCGAGACGTGGTCCGCCTCGGCCCAGTCGGCGGCCGGGTTCGTCCGGGTGGTCTCGGGGCCGCTCACCCCGGAGGGGCGGGAGACCTTCTACCTCGACTGGCAGGTGCCCTTGGAGGCCTTCCGGTCGGCGGGCCCCGGCGCTCCCCCGTCCCTCGACGACAAGAGCTGCGTCCGCTTCTTCGCCGCGACCGGAGACCTCCCGGAACGCCCGGACGGGGGCGAGGTCTTCAACGTGGACTACCTCGAGGGCCGCGCCGTGGACTTCGACCTGGTCCGCGGTGTCTGCCTCGACGGCCTGCCCTGGGGCCGGCTCGGTCGCCTCTATGACGTCCGCGACCCCGACCCGCCTTCGGACCTCGGGGAGTGGGCCCCGGGCGAGGCGGTGGTCGTGACCGGTCGCTTCTTCTGCGCCGGCACGACGGCACTGTGGGTCCGCGTCCGCGACGCCCGATGCGGCGAGGTCTGGCGGGGCACCGTCCCGGTGCTCGGGGGCGACATCCCGCCTGCCGTGACCTGGAGCGTGCCAGAAGGGATGGCTCCAGGCCTGTTCTACCTCGAGGCGAGCGACCGCCCCGACGACCCCGCCCCGCCGGCCGGCTGGCTGGTCTACGACCGGTTCACGGTCCCGCACCTGCCGCCGGCGGTGGACCTTGTCGCGCCGAGGGGCGGGGAGCTTTGGACGGGGACGAACACCGTCGCCTGGACGGCCTCGAGCCCCCAGGGCTTCACCCTCTTCTTCGACCTCGAGGCCTCGCCCGACGGCGGGGCGACCTGGCTCCCGGTGGCGACCGGCGTCACGGGGCTGAGCTACGCCTGGGACACCTCCGGCTTTCCCGACTCCGCGAGCTACCTCTTCCGGGTGACGGCACGCGACGGGACCACCTCCGCGTCGGCCGTCTCGCCCGGGACCTTCGCGGTCGACAACTCGCCGCCCACGGTAGCCGTCACCGCACCGGCTCCGGGGTCGGTGGTGTCCGGGCTGGTCGAGGTCATCGCCGAGGCGGCCGACAACGTCGGGGTGGCCGAGGTCGGCCTCTGGGCGGGGCGCCGGCTTCTCGGCACGGTCGCCGCGCCCCCCTACTCGACCCTCTGGGACACGACCCTCGAGCCGAACGGACCGGTCGCGGTCCGGGCGGTGGCCGTGAACGTCGTCGGCCTCCGGGCCGAGGCCTCGGTGACGGTGGAGGTCCTGAACCTCGGGACGGTCTCGGGCCGCGTCACCGACGCCTCGACCGGCGCGCCGCTCGCCGGGGCGTCGGTGGACCTCCTCCTCGGCCCGCTCACGCCGGTGGCGCGGACGACCACGGCCACCGACGGGACCTACTCCTTCCCGGACCGTCCCGTGGGGCAATACCTGGTCTCCGCCTCCGCGGCGGGCTACGGGGCCGCCGCCGTCGGGGTCGTCGTCCCGGCCCAGGGAACCGGCCGGGCCGACCTCGCCCTCCGGCCGGAGCCGGCCGGCGTGAGCGGCATGGTGCTTGCCGGGGACACCGGGACGGGGCTCGCCGGGGCGACGGTGCGGCTCATCCTGAGCGGAGTCCTCGTGGGCGAGACCGTGACCGGCCCGGACGGCTCGTATACCGTGACCGGCCTTGCCCAGGGCGTCTACGTCGTCCAGGTGGCCCATCCGAACTACCAGGCCCAGGTCGTCGGCGTCGGGCTGGGTCCGGGGGAGGTCGCCCGCCTGGACCTCACTCTGGTGCCCAACCCGGCTGCCGTGATGGGCACGGTCGCCCTCGTACCCGCCGCGGGCGGGGCGGGGGTGCCGGAGCCGGCGGCGGGGGCGGTGGTGACCCTTCTGGGCACCGGGGGCATCATCTTGGACCAGACCCTCACCGACGCCGCCGGGGCCTACGCCTTCCGGGGGCTGGCCGTGGCTAGCTACAGCGTGTCGGCCGTTGCTCGGGGCTACGGGGTCCAGACCAAGGGCGCTGCCCCGGGACCGGGTGAGACGGTGACCGTTGACTTCATCCTCGAGGCTCTCCCGGGGCGGCTGGTCGGGCGGGTCACCGACGCCGTGACGGGGGTGCCCCTCGGCGGGGCGACCGTGGCGGTCCTCGATTCGCGGCCCGGCTGCGCGGCGACCAGGGTCCTCACCGCCCCCGACGGGGGCTACGTCGTCGAGGGTCTCGCGGCAGGCTCCTACCAGGTCCACTTCTCCGCGGCCGGCCACCGCGACGTCCTCCTCGGGGCCACCGTCTCACCCGGTGCCACGGCTTTCCTCGACGCGGAGCTCGAGCTCTTGCCGGCAGCGATTGTCGGGACGGTGTCGGCCACCGGACACCCGGCACCCGTCTTCCTGACCATGTCTTCCGCCGACGCGGCGGCTCCGGTCCCTGAAGTGGGTGCCCAGACTGCCATACCGGTCCCGGGCGCTCGCGTGGACGTCCTCCTCAACGGGGTCGTCCTGGTGGCCGGGGCGGTGGCCGACATGGCGGGTGCGTATATGGTCGGAGGCCTCTCCCCGCTCACCTACACCCTCGTCTTCAGGGCCCAGGGCTACGCGACGACCACCCGTGGCGTCATGCTGATGCCCGGTGAGACGGCGACGGTCGACGTGGTGCTCTCGGCCCTCCCGGGTGCGGTCAGGGGCCTCGTGACCGATGCCGACACCGGTCTGCCGCTGGCCGGGGTGTCGGCGCGCCTCGCGGATGTGGCCGACGTGCCGGTGGCCCAGGCTCTGACCGACGAGGTCGGTATCTTCAAGATGGACGGCGTCGCACCGGCCCTCGCCTACCGTCTCGACCTAACCCTGCCGGGCTACGGGGGCCTCACGCTGGACGTGGTGGTGGCCCCCGGCGAGACCACCGAGGTGACCGCGTCGCTCGTGGCCCTGTCCGGGTCGGTGCGGGGACTCGTCACATCGGAGCTCGACGGGCACCCGCTGCCGGGTACCGCCGTCCGGGTCCTGGACGCCGGGGCGGTCACCGTGGTTGGGGTCACCACCGGTCCCGACGGACGGTACTACATCCCGGACCTACGTCCGGGGACCTACGTCGTCACCTTCCACGCCGACGGCTACGCGAACCGCCACACCGGGGTCATCGTCGGAGCCGGGGAGGACGTCGTCCAGGACATGGTCCTCGAGCCGCTCCCCGGCCGGGTCTACGGTGTCGTGACCGGCACCGAGACCGGCGAGCCCCTGGGCGGGGTCGAGGTGAACCTCTACGAGACGGCCGGGGTGGTTTACACCAGCGCCGTCACCGGGTCCGACGGGAGTTACAACCTGGCCGACATCCGGCCCGGTGCCTACACGGTCACATTCATGCTGCCCGGCTACACACCGCTTCAGGTCGGAGCCCCTCTGGGGCCGGGGGAGGCCGTCCGCGCCGACGTCGCCCTCTCGCGCGCGGCCGGGCGCGCGGTCTTCGTCGTCACCGATGCCGATTCCGGCCTGGCGCTCGTGGGCGCCACGGTCACCGTCACCTCCGGGCGGGGGCTAGCCGTCATCACCCTCTTCACCGGGGACGACGGCACGGCGGCGACAGAGGTCGCGCCGGGCCTTTACACGGCCACGGTCGAGGCCTTACTCTACGCCCAGTTCCAGACTGCTCTCGAGGTGCGGTCCGAGGCCACCACGGTCGTGCCGGTGGCCCTGAGCCACCTGGCCGGGTTCATCGAGGGCTTCGTCTTCGACACCGAGACGGGGCGGCCCATCTTTGACGCCCACGTCGGGGTCTACTCCTCGCTGGGTGTGCCCGTGGGGGTCTACCACACGGACACGGACGGGCTTTTCCTGGTCCCGGGTCTCCGGCCGGACACCTACCTCATCACGGTCGAGACGGAGGTGGCTTATAGAAGCGGCGCCACCTCGGTGACCGTCGGGCCGGGAGAGACGGTCCGGACCCGCATCGGGCTCACCCCGCTTCCGGGTAACGCGTGCGGGGTGGTGACCGACCGGCTCACCGGCAAGCCCATCGCCGGAGCCCGGGTCCAGTCCTTCCGCCAGGGCGACATCCCGGAGGCGGACCGCCTGACCGGGGTGGACGGCCGCTTCTGCATCACTTCCCTCGCTGTCGGGGAGCACACCCTGTCCGTCCGGGCACCCGGCTACGCCTCGCAAAGCCTGGGCCTTTTCATCGCGGCTCCAGGCGAGACCGTGACGGTAGGCATAGCCCTCGTCCCGACTCCCGCCGTCCTGGACGGCACGGTGCGCGACGCCGATACCGGCCTCCCGCTCCAGCAGGCGGCGGTCAGCGTCCTGGGTCCGGCCGGGACAGTCGTCGCGGTGGTGTCGGGTGACACCGAGGGTCGCTGCCAGGCTTCCGGCCTCAGGCCGGGGCCCTACATCCTGACGGCCGACGCGCCCGGCTACGGGCGGCAGTCCCTCGGGGCCGCACTAAGGTCGGGCGAGACCACGACGGTGGACTTCTCCCTGAAGGCCCTGGGTGGGGCGGTGGCCGGCCGCGTCACCGACGCGACCACCGGTGAACCGTTGGGCGAGCTGGTGGTCGCCGTCTACGGCGAGACCGGCGCGGACGGCGGGGCGACGGTGACGGCCGCCGACGGGAGCTACCTGGTGCCGAAGCTGCCCGCCGGCCGGGTCTGGGTCTCCTTCCGCCCGCCGTCCGGGTACCAGGGCGCCGGTGCCTGGGCCGTCATCGAGAACGGCAGGACGACCGTCCTGGACGTCCGGCTCGGGTCCGTGCCCGGTCAGGTGGTAGGCCGGGTCGTCGAGGCCAGGAGGCCGCGGGGGGTGCCTGGCGCCGCCGTCGCCGTGCTCACCACGGACGGCCTGCCTGTCCGTGCGGTCCTGGCCGACCAGCGCGGTGCCTTCAGCCTCGGCGGCCTGGCGCCCGGGAGGTACCTCGTCGTGGCGTCCGCCGACGGGTTCGGCGCGGCGTCCCTCGAGGTCACGGTGCGGAGCGGGAAGACCACCCTCGTGGAGCTACGCCTGGTATCGCGGCCGGGCTGGATGACCGGGGTGGTGACGGACGCGGAGACGGGCCTGCCGCTGGCGGGCGTCGGGGTGCGGGTGGTCGCCCCGGACGGCCGGTGGGTCGCCCTCGCCCTCACCGACGACAAGGGTGGTTACCGCACTCCTGAGCTTGCCCCCGGGCCATGGGACACCTCCTTCCTCCTGCCCGGCTATGCTCTCGAGGCCCGGCGGGTGGGCGTGTCGTCCGCCGAGGGGTCCGTCCTGGACATGGCCCTCAGACCGGGGGCCGGCCGGGTGACGGGTGCGGTGCGGGCGGCCGACTCGGGGGCGCCTCTCGAGGCTGCCATCGTCGTCCGGGACGCTTCGGGCGTGGTCCTCGCCCTCGGGCGCTCGGGCGCCGACGGGACCTACTCGATAGACCACCTCCGTGGCCCGGTCACGCCCGGGTTCGCCGCGCCGGGGTACCTCCCGGGACGGTGGGCGGTGACGGTGCCGGTCGGGGAGGAGGTGGGTCTTGACGTCACCCTGGAACCCTTGCGGGCCGCGAAGGTGCGCTCGGCCCAGGTGACCGTGGTCTCGGTCTCCGGGGAGGTCCTCGCGTCGCGGCTCGTCCTCGTGCGCGGGGAGCTCGACCTCGACCTGGTCTACGTCCCGGTAGGGGCGGATGAGGTGGCCTTCCTCGAGCGGGTGGAACCCTTCAGCGTCACCCTGCGGGTCGGGCCGGCCGAGCCCGGGGACGAGGTCGAGGTCAAGGCGGACGTGCTCCGCACGGAGGCCAAGGCTAGGCGCGACGGGACCATCCGGGTCCTGGTCCTCCTCGGGTTCACCGTTACCGTGGACGACCGGCCGCCCCGGGAGGAGAAACGGGTGGTGCTGGTCACCGTGGACCCCCACGAGGTGGACGGGTAGGCTCGGGTCGGCGGGGGTGGGGCCGGGCCCCCTCGCCTCAGGGCAGCCTCACCTCGCGCCCGAGGTCGGCGTCCGAGAGGCTGGCGAAGTAGCGCCGGGTGGCTTCGGTCCGCTGATTGAGGACCTCGAGGGCTCGGCGGAGAAGAGCTGTCGCCCCTCCCGGTAGAGGGCGGTGACCCTCCCCTGGTCCACGAGGTAGCCGAGGTAGGCGAGCACGGTCAGGTGGAAGAGATAGTACGGGCCGAGACCGCCAAGGCTCAGGCCTTTACGCTGCGCGACCTCCGCCAGGACCTCCTCGACCGAGAGAGGCCGGCGGACGAGGTCCTCGACGAGGGTCAAGGTCTCCAGAATGATAAGGCGGTTGGCCTCGACGACGGAGCGCATGTCCGCGTCGCGGACGGCTCCGCCGTGGGCGAGGACGAACCACCGCTCGGAACGGGCGAGGAGGAGGTCGAAGGTCGCCAGGGTGGCGGCAAGGTCGGCGTTGAGGGGGACGCCGTGCTTTGCGGCGACCTCGGGGGCCAGGACGGCATCGGCGCAGAAGAGCACTTCCCCGGCCTTCAGGCCGACCTGTCCGAGGGAGTGCCCGGGAAGGGGGATGACCTCCAGGGGCCCGGCGGCCGAGGAGCCGAGCGAGGTCAGGGGCCCCGGGCCCACCACCTCGTCCACTCGGACACCGGGGGCGAGGAAGAACTTCGTCCGGAGGGGCGCCGGTGGGGCGGCACCGCCGAACAGGTAGAGGGGTTCGAGGACCGGGTTTGCGACGACCGCGCCCTCCAGGGCGGGGGCGAGCACGCGGGCTCCCGAGGCCCGGGCCAGGTAGGGGGCCCCACCGCAGTGGTCGGCGTGTGAATGGGTGAGGAGGATGGCCTCGAGGCGCAGGCCCTCGGTTCTGAGGAGGCTCAAGACCCTCCGACCGACACTCTCCTCGAGCCCCGCATCGACCAGGAGGACGCCTCCACCGTCGAGGGCCACGAGCCCGAGGCTGACGGCCCCGTCGACATAGGACACTCCTTCGGTCAGCCGGTTGAGCTGCATCGCGCATCTCCCCCCGGTCCCTAGCCTTCCCCGTCCCGCATTCGCCGCGACGAGGGGTGCCCCTGCCGGGTCGGGACACACCGGACCGCAGGAGAGTCGGTCTGCGGCTCGAACACACAGTTCAGAACCGTGCGACTTGGGGGTGCCTGCCACCGATGGGACGGGAAGGCTCGTCTCTTCCGACCGTGGTCGTCCTCGGCGGCGCCGGGGACATGGGGAGCAGGGTGGTCAAGGAGCTCGCCTCGCGGGGCGGGGTGAGGGTGGTCGCGGCCGACTTCAGGGTGGTCCGGGCCCGGCGCCTAGCCGAGACCCAGGGCGAGGCGGTGGAGGCCGCCTTCGTGGACGCGGGCGACCCGCGCTCCCTGGCCCGCGTTCTCGACGGCGCGGCCGCGGCCGTGAACTGCGTCGGCCCGTTCTTCCGCTACGCCGAGAAAGTCGCCTTGGCCTGCGTGCGAGCCGGGGTGCATCTTGTGGACATCTGCGACGACGATGACGCCACCATCAGGGAGCTCGCCCTGGACGGCCTCGCCCGGGAGGCCGGGGTGATGCTGTGCGTGGGCGTGGGGTGGACCCCGGGCATCTCGAACGTCCTGGCGGCGAAGGCGGCGGCCGAGCTCGAAGGACCTCTGGACTGCGACATCACCTGGGTCGGCTCGACCGCCGACGCCGAGGGCCGGGCGGTCATCCTGCACGTGCTCCACGCCATCACTCGCTCGACCCCGGCCTATCTCGACGGCGGCTGGGTGGACCTCCCGGCGCTCACCCACGAGCGCTGGGTGGCTTTCCCCGAGCCCATCGGGCCGGTGCAGGCCTACGTGTGCGGCCACCCTGAGCCGGTGACCATGCCCCGCTACCTCCCGCGGCTCAGGAGCTGCGTCCTTCGGGGGTACCTCCTGCCGCACGAGATCCAGGACATCGCCCGGGGAATGATCGACCTCGGTCTTGTCGACACCGTCAAGAAGAAAGAAGCCTTGGCCGGCCTGCTCCAGCCGGTGCTGCCGCTCCTCGCGCATGTCGGGGACGGGGTGGCGCCCGCCCTCTCCGCGGTGCGGGCCGACGTCTCGGGCCTCAAGGACGGCCGACCGAGGACAGTCAGCTACCTGGCCGTCGACACCATGGAGCGCCTCACGGGCATCCCGCCGGCCGTGGCCGCCCACATGCTCGTCACGGGAGCCATGGAGGTCCGTCCCGGGGTCTGGGCTCCGGAAGGGTGCCTGCCGGCCGAGGCGTTCCTGGACGAGCTGGCCGGGCGCGACATCGAGGTTGAGCGGGAGGAGTCGGAGGGCACTCTCGAGGACCTGGCCCGCAGGGCGGCCGAGGAGGCCGGGCAAGGGAGGAGGGTGCCGGCATGAGTGACCCGACCGAGCTCACCGCCGCCCTGGAGGAGTTCAGGGACCGCGCCGCGGCCAACCGGGCGGTGCGCCTGATGATTAAGGACTGGGACCGCAACATCCACCTCACGGCGACCGACGCCGACGGGACCTGGACTATCGTCGTCGCCGCAGGCCGCGTGGACCGGGTGGTGCCCGAGCCGGTGGAACCCCGGCACATCCACATTCTGGGGTCGCTCGACACTCTCATCGGCATCTTCCGCGGCCGGCTCGACCCGGCCCGCGAGTACGCCCGGGGGACCGTCAAGTTCATCGGGTCGGCCAAGGACGAGATGAGGGTCGATTCCATCATCCAACACCTGTGGCCGTGAAGCACCTGTGGCACTTGTGGCGGTGAAGCACCTGCGGCCGTGAGCGCGTCGGACTGAGCACCTCAGGCCTACGAGGTCGCCGACGACCGGTGCGATGGGGGTGGCACCTTGAGTCTTCGCCGTTCACTGCGCCTCCGGACTTTGGTGGCGACCAGCGCCGGCCTGGCCCTGGCCTCGAGCGTCTACCCGGCCGCGGTGCAGGCTGCGGCAGCCGTGGGAGGGCGCGTGGTGTGGTTCGCCATCGCGGCGGCCGGGGGGCTGTGCGTGCTGGCTGCGACCTACTTCGCCGAGCTCGCGGCCATGTTCCCGACTGCCGGGGGCGTCCAGGTCTACGTGCGCCAAGCCTTCGGGGAGCGCCTGGCGGTCACGGTCTCCCTCCTCTACGTGGTCCTGGCCTGGGCGGCCGGGGCGGCGGAGGCCTACGTCTTCGCCAGCGTGCTCGAGCGCGTCTTCGCTGCCACGGGCATTCCGGTTGTCTCGGCAGTGCCGGTGGAGCTGTGGGTGGTCGCGGTCATCACCTTCTTCTTCGTCGTCAACCTCCGCGGCGTGGAGACGGCGGGCCGGACGCAGGACATCCTGACCTACGGCATGTTCTTCCTGGTCTTCGGCCTCTCGGTGTGGGGACTCCTCGACGCTTGGGCGGAGGGGTTACCCCTGGAGGGTGGGGCCTCCGGGGTGGTCGGCACCGGTACGGGCACCGCGGCCGGAGGTGCCGGCGGTCCGGGTCTAGGCGGTTTCCTCACCGCCGTGGCCTATTCTGTCTACCTCTACATCGGCTTCGAGTGGGTGACCCCGCTGGCTGAGGAGACGACGGACGTGCGGGTGCTCCCGCGGGCCATGCCCATGGCCGTGGCGCTCCTCGGGGCGGCTTACGCCCTCTGGACGACGGTGATGGTGACCCATGTGCCCGCGGGTGAGCTGCTCGGGCACCCCACGCCGCACCTCGTCTTCGCCGAGGCCCTCGCCGGCCCGGCGGGGCTCCTCATCGTCGGGCTCATCTCGGGCCTGGCCACCTTCACCTCGTTCAACGCGGGGATGATGGGGAACTCCCGGCTGGTCTACGGGATGGCCCGGGAGGGGGTCCTACCACGGGCCCTCTCCAAGGTGCACCTCAGGTACTTCACCCCTTGGGCGGCGCTGGCGTTCATGTTCGCGGTGGAGCTGGTGCTGGCCCTCGTGCTGGCCTTGACCGGCGGGTTCGCGGTGGCGATCCTGATGGCGGCGGCCATCGAGTGCCTGATGTACGCCTTGGCCGCGTCGGTGGTCCTGCGCCTCAGGCGCACCAGGCCGGATTTGGAGAGACCCTACCGGGCGCCGGGGGGGCGGGCGGTCGCCGGGGCCGTGGCCCTGGTCTTCGCCTTCCTGGCCGTCGCCGTCTTCCTGCCACCCTCCCCCTGGGTGGTGGGGCTGCTCTTCGCGGTCGCCGTGGGGCTCGCCGGGGCCTACTCCAGGTGGGTGGTGCCGAGGCTCCGGGCCCGCCGCCTCGGCCTCGGCGGCCTCGGCGGCGCTGCGCCTCAGGGGTAGCGGGTGACGGGGGCTTGCCTGGTCGGGCGGAGAGTCTGAGGGCTAGCTCAGACTGCGCAGCAGTGCCTCGACCTGTCCAGGCGAGTAGATGACGTCGCGAGCAGGGATGCGGACGACGGCGTAGCCGAGAGCCCGGATGGTCTTGTCGCGGATGGCGTCCTCGCGCAGCGCATCGGCCGTCAGGTGTTGCCGCCCGTCGACCTCGAGGTCGTAGCGGCCGCCCAAGGGTGCGATGAGCAGGAAATCCAGTCGGAAGGACTTCACCGGCACCTGGCGCCGATACCAAAGCCCGGCCTTGTCCAGGATCTCCGCCAAGGCCCTTTCCGCCGCGCTCTCGAAGCGGCTTGCCTGAGACCGGTCCGCCACTCCCTCCGTATACTCGACAAGCCGGGCCAGGTAGCCGCCGGCATCACGACAAGCTCGGCGGTGGCCGAAGACATGAAGGACGGCGCGCGCCCGGGTGACGGCCACGTTGAGAAGTTGGTGTTCCTCCAGGGCTACCCACTTGGCCGCGCCCGGCTTCAGGCCGGGAGCTACCACGGGAGAGAACAGCATTATGTCGCGCTCGTCACCTTGGAAGCGGTGTGCCGTCCCCACGGTTACACGTCCCTGCACTTCGGGCCACCACGGTTGCGCGCGCAAGGCGCGTTCGATGAGGTCCATCTGGGCGCGGAAGGGAGTCACGACGCCCACGGACGCCGCCGAAGCTCCCAGCCCCTTGGCGAGCCAACGCTCCAAGGTGGCGATGACTGCTTCTGCCTCCGCCGGGTTGATGGCGCTGTGTCCTCTCAACAGCGCCTCCCCTTGTACGTCGTGCCAGTACACGCCGAGGGGTTGTTCCGTGAGGCGCCCCCGCAAGGCGGCCAGGTTAGTGCGGAGGACAAGCTTGCCCTGGTAGAAAGCCTGATTGGAGAACTCGATGATCTCCGGATGGGATCGGTAGTGCTCATCCAGCAAGAACGGACGGCCGCCTGTCCTCGACACGGCAGCTTCGGCGGCGTCGTAAAGAGAACGACGCCGGTATGACCAGTCGAGGAGGAGGTCGGTACAGCCGGTCTCGCCGGCCAGGGTCTCCTCCTCGCCCGGTCTCAGAGTACTCACGTGCCGGAGCTGGTGGGGGTCGCCGATGATGACGGCGCGGCGCGAACGGAAGAGGAGGGGAAGGGCCGAGGCGATGTCGCACTGGCTCGCCTCGTCGATAATGACCAGCTCGAACAAGCCCGGCTCCAACGGAATAGCCTGTCGTGCCGAGAGGCTGGTGATGATCCACACAGGGAAGTATCGGGACATCTCGCGACAGCGGGTCCCCAGTCGCTCGAAGTGCTCCCTCCACACCGTACCTGTTGCCGGGCGCTCCTCGACCAGGTCGAAGTAACTCTTGAGGATTGCGGTAGCCTTCCGGTAGTCGGCGAGTATCATTTCGGTCCAGTGCCGGCTCAGCAGCCGGGCCTCTTGGCCGGTCCGCTCGCCGAGGACCCGGGCCTTCTCTTCCAGGATTTCCGCGGCGGGACGCAAGGCGTTGAGGGCCTCGCCGGTGCTGCTGACTTCCGACTCAGCCGCGACCCAAGCAGCATAGGCGCGGAGGGTCTCTGCCGCCTTTTGGTGCTTCTTCCAGTCGACCTTGCCGGCTCCATCTGCCGGCTCGAGCATCTCCCGTGCTCGCTCGGCGACCGCTTCCGGTAGGGCCTGCAGCACGGATTCGAGCTCTTCCCGGCACCTCAAGGCTGCCCGGGAGGGAGTGAAGACCCGTAACAGCCACTCACCGAGGGTAAGGCTTCTGCCCGAAGCGATACGCACCGCACGCTCGATTAGTTCCTCGGCTCCGGCCGGCAGTCGTCCGGGGGTCGGACCGTTGTGCACTTGCCACTCCGCAGGGAGCTTGGCTTTGGCCGAGGCTGCACGCTCAAGGGCCTCCAAGAAAGAGCTCCGCAGCGCACTCACATTGCTGAGCTCCCGGTCGAGCTCTTCGAGACGCCTCCTGCTCTTCTCGATATCCGAGGTCTGCGGAGCGTCCGGAGGTCCGACCTCCTCGAGCCTTGCCAGCCTGTCCGCCATTTCTTTGCGCGCGGCATCCAAGTGTTCGCGCGAGCCGAGGCGGAGGGTCCAGTCCCAGGGCTCCCCGAGGAGCTCTCGGAGGCGTTCCCGGACGACGTCGACCGCCCGGTTGTTCTTGCTGGCGAAGAGGACCGGCCGCCCGGCTCGCGCCAGGGCGGCGAGTACGCTGACCACGACCTGCGACTTGCCCGTCCCGGGAGGGCCAGTCACCACGGTCAGCGGACTGGAGAGGGCCGAGCGGACTGCGTCTTGCTGGGCTGCGCTCAGCGGGACTATCGGCGAGAAGTCTGCATCCGCCTGCCGTTGCGCCTGGCCCCGAACGTGATCACTCAGGAGTGAGCCGAGTGCGGTCGTCGGTGCTTCGGCTGACAGTTTCTCGTACTTCAGGAACTGGTTAAGCTCATAGCGGAGGTGGCGTGTATACTGAGAGTATTCACTGCGGAAGAGCACCGCGACGCTCCGCCACCCTTCCTCGGAGCCCTGCGCCGGGCAGCGTTCCAGGCTCCCGTTCCACGGAGGCCGGGGCAGTTCCAGGGCTTCGAAGGCTGCCTCCAGGCGTCGCTGGAACGACCCGAACTCGCCTTCGAGATGCTCCTGAATGAGGAGCACCTCCTCCAGAGACAGCCCTCCTCGGCGGTACAGGTGGTGGTTGAGCTTCAACCCGGATTGCGGAGAGCGTCGTAGGACGGTACGGCCCTGCTCGCGACTGACCGTCACTTCGGTGAAGAACAGCGGAGTCAGGTAGTCTTCCTTGTCAAAGTGCACCGGGTAACCGTAGAAGAGCCGCTCCGTTTGTGCGGCCAGAGCAGTACCGCGCTCGATGAACTCGCGTTCGGCGGGGCCCACCTGTAGCGGCACCTCCACCGCGTCGGGGTGGAACAGCGGCTCCTTGCCTGTCCATGGAGCAAGGAAAGAGCGCCCGTATGCGCTCAGTGGTAGACGCAAAGCCCTGAGGTCCTCTGCCTCCACGCACGCAAGATAGAACCGCACGAGCCTCAAAAGGCTATCAACCGTGGACCTTGGCGAGAGGGTGTTCATCCTGCGTCACCGCCTAGTCAACTTCTGTTGCAGGTCAAGGTTGCTTTGGGTCACTCGGCAGGGTCCGTGGGGGCAGAGCTGCACGAAGTCGCACGTGGCGCAAGCGGCGCCCGGTCGAGCCTGGAACTCCCTTCCTGCCATCCCCTTCACTGCGGCCTCGGCCCTCTCCAGAGCACGGCGACAATCCTCGGGCGTAACGGGAACCTCCGTCTCCAAGGAGCCTCCGTCGAGGGGGTAAACGACCCGTGCGCGACACACATCGTACCCTGATGCCCGCAATCCCGCGGCGTACAGCTGTACTTGGACCGAGACCTGGTCGGGGTCGTCGGAGGCGTCGCTCTTGTAGTCAATCACCTCGACCCCCTGGCCGGCCCGGCGGATGACATCGACTCGGCCGGTGACCGTGGTGTGCTGACAGACGGCAAACTCGAGACGCGCTTCGACCTCTTCTGTTCCGTGGAGAAGGTCACCGCGTTCCGCTAGGAACACTCTGAGTCTCGCTGCTATGGTCCTACGGATGGCTTCCACCCGCTGCGGAGCGGCAAAGGGAGGGATGAAGTGCTCGTCCAGGACGGACTCGAGAATGTCGAGCGGATCCTGTCCTGTTGCGGCGCACTCGGCCAGGACACGGAGGACATGGTGGAGACTCCGCCCGAACCCAAGTTCGTCAGCGAGAGGGGCCTCATAACCCCAGACGTGACGGAACCTGAAATGCATGGGGCAGCGTAGATAGCTCAGAACCTCCTGGATACTGCGGGTCTTCACCTCGTCGTCCGGGACCGCGATGTCGGGTTCGATGATGGGCACCGTCGCTGCCTCGCGTCCCAAGCTCGCGGCCCCGCACTCGTCCCAAAAACGCGAAGGCTGGGCAGTGTTCCGCTTGATAATCTCTGGCCTTGAGAGTACTAGGAGGTCGCGGGCTCGGGTGATGGCGACGTAGAAGAGGCGACGCTCGGTCTCGTCGGAACCCTCGTACCGGTCGGCCTCGAAGAGACCACGGTCCAGCAGCCACGCCTGCTCCATGCCGGCACGGCGGCTCGGGAAACGACCTTCGGTGAGAGCGGGTACGAAGACCACGGGCCACTCTAGCCCCTTGGCTTGGTGCACAGTGGACAGGACTACCGCGCCGTCGGCGGTAAGGTCCTCGGGAATCTCCTCAGCGTACCCCTCCGAGGCGTACGTTACGATGTACCAGGCCAAGCCCTCCACCAGCTTAGGCCACCTTGCCCGGCGGCCACCTCGGCGCCGAGCTGCTTCGTAGTCGAGGACCAGCTTGGAGAACCGACCTAGATTGGCCAGACGGACGGCGTCCTCAGGCCGCTCCGGGTCCCAGTGGCGGTATCCCAGCAGGGCCAAGAGGCTGTAATGGGCGTCGAGGAGGGTGGGGAACTCTCCCCTGTGCAGTTGCTCCCGAAAGGCCTCAAGGTCTTGAAGCTTGACCCTACCCGGTCCCGGCCACTCCTTCTGGGCCAGGTCGAGGAGTTCGACACCTCTCACCCTTATGAAGTCGCCCGCGTCCCTCGCGGGAAGGGACCACGAGATTTCCTCTCTGTCGGCGGCCCAGATCCAAAGGGCGCCGAGGGCCCGGGCCTCGGGGTGGCGGAACAGGCCTAGCTTCCCGGCGACTAGGTAAGGGATGTTCCGCTCCCGGAAAGCCCGTGTGAACGGGCCGCCTGAGGTAGCGATACTTCTCAGAAGCATAGCAATCTGTTCAAACCGGACCTTGCCGCTGTCTACCAACCTCATGACCTGGTCGGCGACCCAATCCGCTTCAGACTCGACATCGCTGGCGGTCCAGACTACAAGGCCGCCGCCTTCGGGTCTGGAGGACTGCATCGGCGTTTGCAGGTCGGAGCCGCTCCGGAAGTTGCGGGCGAGAGTGTTTGCCGTTTCGATGATAAGCGGTCGGCTGCGCCGGTTGACCGCCAGTTCGTGCTCCTCGCGGCCTTGCGCGGCGAAACGGTCGAAGCAGGCTGGGTCCGAACCCCGCCATTCGTAGATGCACTGCCGCGGGTCGCCCACCACGAGACAGCTCTCGAACCGATCCCCGGCGCACAGCAAAGATACCAACTGCTCTTGGGCGCGGTTCAGATCTTGGTATTCATCCACAATGAGGTGGCGGCAGTGCGCTCGGCCTGGGTTCTGGCTCAAGTGCTCCACGGCGAGGCGGACCAAGCGGTCAAAGGTCAGCAAGTGATGCCTGTCGAGGATGGTCCAGTACCGTTCGACGGTGTCGGCGAAAGCGGCTGTTGTGGAGCCGTGTCTCTTGAGGAGCTCGAGGTTCAACATTTCATGAGCGACAACCGCTTCGGAGCGTTTGAAGAGCAGGCACCTGTTCGCATAGTTAGACCGCAGCGGAAAGGCCAGAGGGCTCTCGTCCGGGTTAAATCTGACATCTAGCTCCCAGCCGTGTTGGAGCAGGAAAGCTATCTCCTGGTCCTCATCAAGGACGTCCCAGTTGCCATAGCCGAAGTGGTCCTGGAGCAGTCTTGCGCAGTAAGAGTGGATTGTTCCGACGAACATGGACCCAAGTCGTTGGCCTGTCTCGAGACCCAGATACTCCGTCGCGCGCCTGTAGATGCGCTCCTTCATGGCGGCTGCGGCGCGTTCGGTAAAGGTGAACGCCACGATGTCCTCGGGCTGCGCTCCTCGGGCGAGGAGAACCAGTATCCGCCGAGTCAGTGTCTCGGTCTTGCCAGCGCCAGCGCCTGCCACGACTCGGATGAACCTTGCCTGTGAGAGGGCTGCTCTCTGCTGGTCCAGAGAGAGGCCTTCGACGACGGTCTCGAGAATGGGCCGAAGGCCCAAACCTCCTCACCTCCGCGTGGAGCGTGTCACACTCGGTTGGTAGAAACCCCAACCCATTCATGGGGTCGCCCAGCCATCCAAGTGACATTTTACCTCAAGCCCCTTGCCGGAGAGGGCCGACAGTTCTGCGAGAGCCTCCCGGTGGCGGCCGAGAGCGAGGAGGGCTTCGGCCCTCAGCACCCCGGTCTCCACCGCGGCCGCGACCGCCGGAGGGAGCGCGTCGAGCGCCCCGAGGGCCCGGTCGGCCCGGCCGGTCCTCGCCGCGGCGAGGGCGGCCGCAAGCGGAATGAGAGCCGTCAGGCCGGGCCAGCCGGCCTCCTCGGCTTCCGGCCAGGCCGCCTCGAGCCCGGCCAGAGCCTCCCCGTAGCGCCCTAGAGCGCAGAGCGCCAGACCTTCCAGACCACGGACGAGCGAGAGTTCCGGTAGCGCGCGCCCGGCCGTGCGGAGGGCGGCCAGAGCCTCCTCCCAGCGAGCTTCTCGGAGGGCTTGCAGGGCTTCGACGAGGAGGACTTCCACATCACCCGCGGCGAGCAGGGCCGGGGCCCCGCCCGGGCGCGCCCGGGTAGTCCTCCGGCGTCTTCCCTGCGACGCGCAGAAACCCGCACGCCGTCCCGTCCCGGTCCGGCTCACCCGTCGGAGACGACCACGGCCCGTCCTCATGGCTCTTGTCTCCCTGCGTCCTTTCCGCGCCAAGAGCCCACAGACCCCACTGCCGAAGGCAACGGGGCCGCGTCCTCGGGCTGGCGACGGCGAATGCGGACGCTCGGTCTTGGGGCGGTCAGGACCAGTGTAGCACCGCACACCGTCATATACTGTCGGTGTCGCGAAAGGTCGGGGGACGTGAAGGGCCGGGCCGCCTTGGGGCGGCCCGGCCCCGGTCTCTCACTTGTGAAGCGCCCCAGCCTGCCGGACCGCCCCGGCTGCGCCGGGGGCGGGGCGGCCTCATGTCACGGGGTCATGTAGATGGGTGTCGTGTAGCAGTAGTCCTCCCCGCTCACGTAGAGCCAGAAGTAGTGGCTGCCTCCGGGGTAGGTGTACGAGCATGTCCAAGTGTAGGCGGTGCCGGCGGTGAGGGACTGCGACGTCCTGGACCAGACCGTGGCGGCAAGGTTGTCGCGGTAGAGGTAGAGGTTGTAGGTCCCGCTGACGACAGGCTTCAGGTAGACGGTGAAGGAGACCGTCGCCCCCGACGCCTTGGAGTACGTGCTCCCGACCTCATAGCCGTCGGCCGTGATGTAAGCCAGGGAGCCCTTCCGGCTGATCGCGGTCCTGCCCTGCTTGAGGGCCGAGTCTACCGCCGACCGCCGCTGCTCCCAGCTACCGCCGAACCAGGTCGAATCGGAGGGAAGCTTGATGTGCGTCACGTAGCTCTGCCAGCCCGTGTGGTAGTCGCTGCCTGTCCGGACTGACGGTACGAAGGAAGCGGAGTATGACTGGAGCCGAGCGCACTCGCTCCGCCATTGCGACGGGCCGCCCGAGTTGACGTCAAAGTACCACTGTAGCCCCGACATGAGCTCGATGCCGTAGTACCGGAGGACGGTCCAGTCTTCCCAGTTGTAGATGAGGTGGACCGGGTGGGCGATGGCAGCCGAGGACTGCGGGGAGTTGTTGGCGTTGACCTGGTCGAGGCCCGCCTGCGGGCCCCAGTACTTGTCGTTCAGGCCGGAGGTCGACGCCACCCCGTAACCGAGGGCGTGGCCGTCGCCGTTCCAGATGCCCAGGACCTTGTGGCCGACCTCGAGCTCAACCCCGGGGAAGAGCGAGGTGGTGGTGTCACTGGCGTTCTTGCAGTCGGTCGGGTAGGGACCGGACATGCTGGTGAAAGCCCCGGAGCCGATGAGAGCGGCGGTGTGGTCGGTGAGGTAGCCGATGTAGTAGCCGCGGCTGGCCAGGTCGGCCTTCAGCCCGGCGGGCGTCTTATCGCCGTCGGAGTAGGTCGAGTGGATGTGGAGGTCGGCGGCGAACCACCCGGGGGCGGTAGGCAGGGCCGTCACGGCCACCTCGACCTGCTCGGTCAGGGTGACCTGCCTCTCCCCCACCTTGTAGTCGAGGCTGACCTCCAGGACATGCACGCCCTCGCTCGTCCCCGACATCCCCTCCAGGGTGACGACCGTCGGCTCGGCCTCGGCCATCATCCCGGCGAGGAGGCCGGCCGTGCGCTCAAGGGCCGGGAGGGCCACCGGCGCCGGCGGGCGGCCGTGGAGGGCCGCCGCGGCCGTCCTCCTTAGCTCTTGGATCTGGTCGTGGGTCACGCGACCGGCGGCCCGGGCCCACGTTCCCTCTCTGACCGCCAAGGTGTGAGGGGTGAGGGGGGACCCGTCCAGGGTGACCCGGACCCCTTTGAGCACCGGCACCACCTGGCCCCACCCGTCGCCGACGATGCCGAGAGCGACCTCCCACTTCTCGGTGCCCGGGACGAAGCGGTCGAAGGCGGGGCCGACGAGCACGGCCCAGGGAGGAGCCCCGGCCGTCGCCGCCGGTCGGGCCGGCAGGCCCGCAATCAGGACTAGGGCGACCAGCCCGGCGGCGAGTGCGACACGAACGGCTTTGGACAAGAGATTCCACCTCCGCGAACGGTTCTGTCGGACCGCGTCGGGTCCTCAGGCTAGTTCGCCCGGAAGTGCCCATCACCTACCTGTCCTGTCACGGTGTGCCTCGACCTCGACGGGGAGGTCCCAGCAGGAAGTCTCACCTCAAGAGCCAACAGGTGTACCGTCTGTCCGCAGGTCTTGGCGAGCGGGGAGACGCGTAGAACGACCTTACGGCAGGACCCGACGCCATTCGGCATGTGCGTCGCCGGGTCAGCTCGGCCGCTCAGCGAGCCGGAGGTGAACCGGATGCCCGGCGAGCGGCCTGTCCAGCGCAGGGTTCCCGAGCCAGCCGTCGGCCCGAAGCCCGGGGCGACGGGCGGGGCCTACGTCATCCTCAATGCGGACGACTTCGGCCGGTGGCCCTCCATCAACCAGGCCGTCCTCCGCGCCCACCGGGAAGGTATCCTGACGAGTGCCAGCCTGGTTGTCACCGGGTACGCCTTCGAGGAAGCCGTCGCTCTGGCCAGGGCTACCCCTACGCTCGCCGTCGGTCTCCACCTCGTCCTCGTCCAGGGTAGGCCGGCCTTGCCGCCGGACCAGGTGCCCGACCTGGTCGGGTCCGACGGCCAGTTCGGTCGTGACCCGGCGCGGGTCTGGCTCCGCTACTGGGCTGACCGCCGTGCCGCGGCCGAGCTCGAGCGGGAGGTCCGGGCGCAGTTCGAGAGGTTCGCCGCCACCGGGCTTCCTCTGTCACACGTCGACGGCCACCTCCACTTCCACCTCCACCCGGCGGTGGCCGACCTCGTGGTGGAGCTCGCCCACGAGTACGGCGCCGGAGGGGTCCGCGTCCCGCGGGACGACGTGGCTCTGGCTGTCCGCCACGACCGGATCGGCGCCGCGATGAAGGTTCTCTGGGCCTGGGGTCTCGGCGTCTTCGCCCGGCGCGTCGAGGCCGCCGCCAGGCGCATCGAGGTCGCCGCCAGACGCATCGAGGCTAGCGGCCGGAGTGCACCGGGCGACGGCCGGGCGAGGCCGCTGGTGGTCGCCGACCGGGTCTACGGGCTTCTCCAGTCCGGCCGGATGGAGGAGGCCTACGTCCTCCGGGTCCTCGACAGCTTGGCCGGCTCGCTTCGGGCCGGCCAGGGCCGGCCGGTGTTCGAGCTGTACTTCCACCCTGACACCGCCGACCCGGTCGAGCCGTTCGGACCCAACCCGGGCGACCTTGAGTGTCTACTGAGTCCGGCCGTCCGGCGAGCTCTCGAGCGAGGAGGCCTGGAGCCCACCACCTACCGGGCCTTGTCCGGCGGCTGTGCCCGCGGAGTCGTGCCGGGCACCTGGGCGGCCGAGCCGAGGAGGGGTTGAGCTAGGGTGTTGGAGCGGCTGATCGAGATCCTGGTGGCCGCGAGCTGGCTCTACTGGCTTGCGGCTGGCTGGATGGTGCGGTCGTTCTTCAGGACCCGGCACCGGCCCTCCGAGGCCGCGCCCGGCGCCTTCACCCCGCCGGTGTCGGTCCTCAAGCCGGTGCGTGGGCTGGACCCCGAGGCCTACGAGAACTTCGAGAGCTTCTGCCACCAGGACTACCCGGACTACGAGATCGTCTTCGGCGTGGGCGACGAGGCCGACCCGGCGGTCCCTCTCATCCGGCGGCTCCAGCAAGAGCATCCCGAGCGCTCCATCCGCCTCGTGGTGGCGGAGACGTTCGGGGCCAACCGCAAGGCGAGCCTCCTTCACCATCTGACGGCCGCCGCGCGGTACGATATCCTCGTCACTTCGGACAGCGACATGCGGGTGAGCCCAGACTACCTCCGACGGGTGGTCGCTCCTCTCGCCGACCCGGCAGTGGGCCTTGTCACCTGCCCCTACATCGGGGAGCACGCCGAGACCCTGCCGGCGAGACTGGAGGCCCTGCACATGGGGGTCTCGTTCCTCCCCTCGATCGTGGTGGCCCGCCGCGTCATCTCGATGCGGTTCGCCATGGGAGCCTCCATCGCTTTCAGGCGGAGGGACCTCGAGCGCATCGGGGGATGGGCGGCCATCTCCGACTACCTCGCCGAGGACTACCAGGTCGGAGCCCGTGTCGCCGCCACCGGCCTGAGAGTACACCTCTCCGACTACATCATGGCCGACATCCTAGGGGCGACGACCTTCCTCGACGAGTGGCAGCGTGAGGTCCGCTGGGCGCGCTGCAGCCGGGTGAGCCGGCCCCGGGAGTATCCCGGGCTGGTCCTCTCCTTCAGCGTGCCTCTGGCCTTGCTGCTCAACGTCTGCTTCGGCTTCGAGCCGGCGCACCGGCAGGCCCTCGTCGTCTCGCTCCTGGTGAGGTGGGTGGTGGCGTGGCTGGTGACCGGTTACACGGGGGACCGGGAGAGCCGGCGGTGGCTCGCCTGGTTGCCGGTCCGGGACCTCCTCACGGCCCTGGTCTGGCTGGCTGGGGGCTTCGGACGCCGCATCGTCTGGCGTGGAGAGGAGTACCGTCTGGAGGCCGGCGGCAAGATGAGGCCGGTCCACCCGGTCGAGGAACGCGAGGCCGCCCCCGGCTGGGCCGCCGCCCGTGGCCCAGGGCTCGGGCTGGGCGGGACGATGACCGTGGGCCTCGAGGAACAGGGCGGAGAGGAGGGCGAAGCGCTTGAGGGCGGCGGTGAGGGCGCTGGATGGCCTGCTTCGCCGGCTGTTTGGCATCCGTGAGTTCTCCCGGAGCGCCGATTGCCTCTTGCGCCTGTCGGTCGTGAGGTCGCGGCGAGACCTCACCTTAGCCGACGGGACGGTGGTCCGCCCCGGCGACAGGGTGGGGGACCTCCACCTCTGGAACGAGAGGATGCCGCCCCTACCCCGGGAGTGGCCCGACCTCCGTTGGGCACTGGGCTTCCAGCGGCGGCTCAAGCGGTCCCTCGAGGAACTGGCCGACGCGGTCGCAAGCGACCCGGCCTACGCGGACCTGGCCGCCTTCAGAGCGGTGGGCTCGGCTATGACCCGGCACGGGGCCCTCCCGGCCCTGGCCGAGCGGCTGGGGTTCGAGCTCGTCGAGGACCCGCACGCGGGGGGTCTTTGGCGCCGCTTTGCCTCGTTCTGGGAAAACGTCTACTCCCTCGCCCTCGTCTGGGTCTACAACCCGGCCAGCCTGCGGAGCAAGGAGCTCCGAGGCCTGAGGCGGGTCCAGCTCTGGATCTCGAGAGGGGAGCTCGAGCGGCGCTACGGACGCTGCGGGGCGGCCCGATGAAGGCGTCCGGCAGCGCCTCGGGGCGACCGCTCGACGTCACCCCTGATGCCCGGCAGGCGTTCCGGGCAGAATCTCCCCGAGATGACGGAGCTACCCCGTTCGAGGCCCCTCTTCCGTCCGACCGACGTCTACTTCGAGCGCCGAGTGCGGGCCTACCCTCTCGGGGCGGCGCTGCTCGAGCGTTACGACCAGGCGTGCCGACCGGCCGGGCCCGACCGACCCAGGGTCCACTATATCGAGACCCACAACCTCGTCCCGGAGTTGAGGGGCCTCCCTGACGAAGCCTTCACCCGCAAGAAGCGCGTGTTGGTAGTGGGCGTGAGGAAGTCGCTGCGGCTGGTGCCCAACCGCCTGTCGGCCGACTATATCGTCCCTTTCACCTCCTCGGGTTGCCCCGCCATGTGCCTCTACTGTTATCTCACCTGCACCTTCTTCAGCAACTCGTACCTTCGGCTCTTCGTCAACCGGGAGGAGATGTGGCGGGTGGTCGAGAGGCGGGTGCTCCGGGCGCACGCCGAAGGCGAGCGGGGGCACGAGGGCGGGGAACCCTTCTTCGAGCTCGGCTCCAACAGTGACATGCTGGTCGACGAGAGCCTCACCGGGAACCTCTCCTGGGCGGTCGAGCGTTTCGCCCGTCTGCCCTACGGACGGGCGACGCTGGCCACGAAGTTCGCCTGCGTCGAGCCGCTCCTCGGTCTGGACCACCGGGGCCGGACGAGGATCCGGGTGAGTGTGAACCCCCCGGAGATAGTCCGCCGGGTGGAGATCGGGACCGCGCCTCTCGCCAAGCGCCTCGAGGCGGCCCGCCTTCTGCACGAGGCCGGGTACGAGGTCGGGGTGAACCTCGCCCCCGTCATCCTGGTGGAGGGATGGCGCCACCTGTACCGCGAGCTTCTGGTAGAGCTGGCCGACACCTTCCCGGCATCCCTCAAGGACGGGCTCTACGTGGAGGTCATCTTCATGACCTACGGGCTCTACACACGGGAGTTGAACCGCCGGGCCTTCCCGGGCCTCGCGGTGCTGGACGACCTGGACCGCCCGGAGATCATGCGGCCCAAGGGCCGGGGTAAGCTGTGTTACGTCCAGCCCGAGCGGGCCCGGGCCGAGGCCTGGCTCCGGGAGGAGTTGGCCCGTACTCTGCCGGGAGCACGGTTATCCTACATCTGCTAACCTGGCCAGGCTCTTCTCGCGCGGCGAACGCCCTCCACATGTTGGGAATACACCCGAGAACCGGACCTCAGTCTGAAGGACTGGCTTGAGCAAGTGATAACTGAATATGGAGGACAACACTCCTGACGGTCAGGGAGTGACGAGAGGCGTGTTCGATTCCGAGGGAGAGGACAAGCGGGTGTACCGCGTAGTCGTCAACCACGAAGAGCAGTACTCGATTTGGCCTGTCACGAAGCCACTCCCTCCAGGGTGGAAGGATGCAGGCAAGTCCGGCCCCAAGGCGGAGTGCCTCGCTTACATCAAGGAAATCTGGACGGACATGAGGCCGCTGAGCCTACGCCGACGCATGGAGGAGTTGGAGGGCAGGAGCTAGGGATGGGTCGCTGGCTTGTGGCATCCTCGCCATCCCAGGCGGTCAGTCTGCGCCTCTATTGCTTCCCTTACGCCGGGGCGGGGGCTTCCGTGTACCGTGACTGGCAAGGTATCCTCGCTCCGAAGGTCCATGTGGTGGCTTTACAGCTTCCCGGTCGTGAGACGCGGTGGGGTGAGTCGCCCTTCAGACGTATGCCGGCACTGATTGACGCCATGGTGCAGAAGCTCCCGACCGACTCCTTGCCGTTTGCTTTCTTCGGCCACAGTATGGGGGCACTCATCGCCTTCGAGTTGGCGCGTCGGCTTACCGCTCTGGGTCGCCCCGGACCGGTCATTGTGTTCGCCTCCGGCTGCCGCGCCCCGCATCTTCCCCAGCGTCGTCCCAAGATGTCCATGCTTCCCCCGGACGAGTTCAGGGAGGCGGTCCGACGGATGGCGGGGAGCTCCGGTGAAGCACTCGACGACCCCGAGCTCTTCGAGTTGCTCGAACCCGTACTGCGGGCCGATTTCGAGCTCTGCGACACCTATGATTTCGTCCCGGGGCCACCGCTGGGCTGCCCGGTGTCCGCGTTCGGGGCGCTCGACGACCCGATAGTGAGTCCTGACGAAGTGGAGGCCTGGAGCTTCCTGGCCGCAGGCGGCTTCAAGCTCAGATTGTTCCCCGGCGGGCACCTGTTCGTCAATGAGCAGAGAGAGGCTGTCTTGCAGGCCGTTGCACAAGACCTTGCCGAGCGGTGCTGAAGGATGCGGGCAACGGTTACTGTCTGGCTCCTTGACCTGGGTGTCCCCGGCGTGGACGCGCGGTCCTTTGAAGCGCTCCTTGATGCGGACGAGTTGGTGCGTGCTGCGCGCTTCCTTCGGGCGGTAGACCGGCGGCGCTTCGCCATCGTGCGGGGTACATTGAGGTGTCTTCTGGGGGCTCTCCTTGCCGTCGAACCCGACCGGGTACCGCTCACCATGGAGCCGGGGGGCAGGCCCACGCTGGCTCCGGGTTGCGGGTCCGGGGCCCGTGCACCTTGGTTCAGCGTCTCTCACTCAGAGGACCTCGCCGCCCTGGCGTTCTCGTCCTCGGGTCGGGTCGGCGTGGACATCGAACGCATCCGCCCTCTGCCTGACCTTGGCGGTCTCGCCGCGGTTGCCTTCGCTCCCCCGCAACGTGCGGCCTTGGAGACGGTCCCGGCGGAAGGGCGCGAGCACTTCTTCTATCTGACGTGGTGCCGGTACGAGGCGTCCGGGAAGGCCCTCGGGGTCGGGCTCGGCCTTGACCCCGAGTATCTCGCGGAGGCTGCCCGGCACCTCACGGTTCTCGATTTCGCTCCGGCTCCCGGCTATGTCGGAGCTCTGGCCGTCGAGGGGCCGAGGACGCGTTTGACCGCAGCCTTCCGTCGGCTGGAGGGGCTACAGGGTGGCCCGGGACTCGTCTTGCGGTGGCTGGCTGAGCGGGGCTGGGGCCGGTGACCGGAGGGGGAGATGGATACTCGTGAATCGCGTGGACGGAGGCCGGCTCCCGTTGTCCGAGCCACAGCGGAGGCTGTGGTTCGTGGAGCAAGTCAATCCACTGACTGCGGTCTACAATGTCCCTGTCGCCCTGCGCTTGAAGGGGGAGCTCGATGCGGAGGCGCTACGGAAGGCTATGGCCCTGGTGATCTACCGGCACGCCCCTCTGCGGTCCACCTTCCAGGCGGCAGACGGGGAACCTCTCTGCCTTGTCTCCCCCGACGCTGAGCCGGACTGGAAGTTAGTCCTGGCCACCTCTACCGACCCGGATGTCCGTGAGGAGGAGGTTCGGCGCCTAGTCGCCGAGGAAGTCCGGCGACCGTTCGACCTGACCCGGGACCGGCCCCTTCGAGCCTTGTTGGTCCGCCTGGCGGACGACGAGCATGTCCTGGTCCTGACCGCCCACCACATCGTCAGCGACGGTTGGTCGATGCGGGTTCTCCTCGACGAGCTCGCCAAGGCCTATGGGGCTTTCAGAAAGGGGCAGAGTCCACCCCTAGGTGAGATCGAGTTCACCTATTCCGACTGGGCCGACCGGCAGCGCGCCAGGCTCACCGCGGAGTTCCTAGGGACCGAGCTGGACTGGTGGCGTAGGTATCTCGCGGGCGCCCCGCCGCTCCTGGAGCTTCCTACTGATAGGCCGCGACCGCCGGTGCAGAGCCACCGCGGGAGCGTAGAACGGCTGGCCTTGTCTTTTGAGTTGACGAAGGCCCTCCGCCACACCTGCCGGAGTCGGCGGGCAACGACACTCATGGGTGTCATCGCCTTGCTCGCCGCACTCATCTGGCGCCTGACCGGCCGTGAGGATGTCGTCCTCGGCTTGCCGGTCTCGGGGCGCGACATCCCCGAGGTCGAACCGCTGGTCGGGTTCTTCGTGAACACGGTGGTTCTCCGCCTCGACGTATCGGGCGACCCGGGGTTCGGCGAACTCGTCCACCGGGTGCGGGACGCGGTCTTGGAGGTGCAGGCCCACGGCGAAGTGCCTTTCGACCGGGTGGTGGAGGCACTGGCCCCGGACAGGAACTTGAACTACCAGCCCCTCTTCCAAGTGGCCGTCACGTCCTGGGACCGGGCCGACCGTTACTTTACCCTGGACGGGGTCAACGTCGAGCTTGTACCCGTGGACACAGGCACGGCCAAGGTAGACCTGACGCTCATCGTGAACGAGGGGGGCGACGGACTCGTCCTCGAGGCCGAGTACGCCACTGACCTGTTCGATGGCGAAGCGGTTCGCAGCCTGCTCGAGCGCCTCCGTTGGCTGGCCGAAGGCGTGGTGGCATGCCCGGACAAGCCTTTGAGCCTGGTGAGTCTGATGGGTCCCGAAGAGAGACGGCTTGTCGTGGAGGTCTGGAGCCGACCCGGGGCCGGGACCGGGAGCCCCGCCGAGGCGAGGGCGGCACCCGCAGTGGCCTTCGCCCACCTGGCGGTGTCCCGATGGGCCGGGCTCACGCCCGACGCGCTCGCCGTGCTCTCCCGGGAACACGAAATGACCTACGCCGAGTTGGACAGCCGGACGGATGCGGTGGCCCACTTCTTGAGGAGCCGGGGGGTGGGCCCCGAAGAACCTGTGATTGTATACCTCGAGCGTTCGCTGCTACAGGCCGTGGCCGTGTTGGGCGTGCTGAAGGCTGGAGCGGCGTACGTGCCCATCGACCCGAGCGTCCCGGTCGAGCGGGTCAGTTTCATCCTCCAGGACACACGAGGCCGGTGGGTGCTCACGGAAGACAAACTGGCCGGCGCACTGCCTGCAGCCGGGCTGCCCCTCGAAGTGGTCCGTCTCGACTCCGATTGGGACTCGGTCTGTGGGGCGGCGCCGCCGAGCCCGCGGGAGATGCCACTCGACCACCGGAACCTGGCCTACATCATCTACACATCGGGCTCAACCGGCCGGCCCAAGGGCGTCTGCGTCGAACATCGCGGGCTGGTCAACCTTTGCGTCGCTCAGGAGGAGGTCTTCGGACTCGGCCGCGACGACCATGTGCTCCAGTTCGCGTCACTCGCCTTCGACGCTTCGGTCTTCGAGATGTTCCTGGCGTGGTGGGTCGGCGGGACGCTATGCCTCGTCTCACGGGACGAGATTGTCCCGGGCCGCGGTTTGGAGGGAGCCCTGCGGGCGATGCGAATCACCGCTATCGTCGTCCCTCCGTCTCTCCTGGAGCTCTTGGACCCGACGGACTTCCCGGAGCTCCGTAAGGTGATTGTCGCCGGGGAAGCCTGCACAGAGGGAGTCGCCGAGCGCTGGGCGCCCCACGTCGAGTTCTTCAACGCCTACGGTCCGACCGAGACGACGGTGTGGGCGACGGTCGCTCGGTGTTGGGCAGGGGAAGGGCGACCTTCCATCGGGCGACCGATCCGCGGCTTCACCGCCTACGTGTTGGACGGCAACCTCGAGCCCGTCCCCGTTGGAGTGCGGGGGGAGCTCTACGTGGGCGGGGTCGGGGTGGCGAGGGGTTACCTCGGCCGCCCCGACCTGACTGCGGACCGGTTCGTCCCGGACCCGTTCGGAAACGCAGGCGGGCGTCTCTACCGCACCGGTGATGTGGTCCGTTGGCGCCCGGATGGACGGCTCGATTTCATCGGGCGGGCCGACCACCAGGTCAAGCTGCGGGGCTACCGCGTCGAGCTCGGGGAAATCGAGGCCGTGCTCCGCGAGCACCCCTGCGTGCGGGAGGCAGTCGTCAGGTTGTGGGAACGTTCGCCCCAGGGTCAACTGCTGGCTGCATACGTCGTGCCTGTCACGCCGGGCGACCCTGCCCTCACTGCTGCGCATCTTAGGGAATATCTTCGCGCGAGGCTGCCCGAATATATGGTCCCGGCGGCCTTCACGCCGGTGGACTCCTTACCGACCACGCCGAGTGGCAAACCGGACCGGCAGGCGCTCCCACCTCCGGTCTTCGAGGCGGACCCGTCCCACGCGGTGCCCCGTTCGGAGATGGAGAAGACCGTGGCGCAAGTGTGGTGCGAGCTCCTCGGGCTGGACAGGGTGGGTTTGGACGACAACTTCTTCGACCTCGGAGGCCACTCGCTCTTGCTCCCGCGCGTAGCCTGGAAGCTTCGTAAACTTCTTGCTCGGGACATCGCGGTGGTCGACCTCCTCGCCTGTCCGACCGTCCGAGCCTTGGCCGCTCATCTCGGCGGAGGGCCGGAAGGAGGCGCTGGGGCTCTGAGTGCCGGTTCCGGCCGCGCCTCGCCGGTGGGCCGCCCCGCCTTGACGGCCGAGCGGCGCATCGCCGCGCGGAAGGCCGGCCTGAGCAGCGCGGGCCAGGGCGAGCCGGAGGAGGGCCGCGGGAGATGAGGGGCGATGTGATGTCCGGCTTGGACCTTGACTCCGCAGTGGCGGTCATCGGGATGGCGGGCAGGTTCCCCGGTGCCCGTGACCCCGAGGCGTTCTGGCGCAACCTGTGCGAGGGCCGGGAGGGCATAAGCTTCCTCTCGCCCGAGGAACTCGAGGCCGCGGGCGTCCAGGCGGAGCTACTGGAAGACCCTTGCTACGTCCGAGCGGCCGGCCTCTTGGAGGACATCGACCTCTTCGACGCAGCTTTCTTCGGGTACTCCCCAGCCGAGGCGGCTCTCATCGACCCGCAACAGAGGCTGTTCTTGGAGTGCGCTTGGGAGGCCCTGGAGGCTGCAGGCCACGCCGCCGGAGGCCCGGACAAAGCGGTCGGGGTGTTTGCCGGGCAGGGTTTTCCCGCCTACCTGCTGGAGAACATCCTCTCGAACCCTCGGGCCGCGGCTGCAGCCGGCTGGTTTCACACGCTCATCTCCAGCGACAAAGACTTCCTGGCCACTCGGGTTTCCTACAAGCTCGATTTGAGGGGGCCGAGCCTGACCGTCCAGACGGCGTGCTCAAGCTCACTCGTCGCGGTTCATCTGGCCTGCCAGAGTCTGCTGCATGGAGAATGCGACCTAGCCCTCGCGGGGGGGAGCAAGGTCACACTCTTGCGCAGGCAGGGCTACGTGTACGAGGACGGTGGAGTCCTCTCGCCGGACGGACATTGCCGGCCCTTCGACGCGTCGGCTAAGGGGACCGTTCCGGGCGACGGGGTGGGAGTGGTCGTTCTCCGCCGGCTACGGGATGCTCTTCAGGATAAGGACCACATAAGGGCCGTCATTCTGGGGACCGCGATCAATAACGACGGGGCCGGGAAGGTCGGGTACACGGCTCCGGGGCTCGAGGCTCAGGCGGCCGTGGTCGCCGAGGCCATGGCCGTCGCGGGCGTGGCGCCGGAGAGCATAGGCTACGTGGAAGCTCACGGGACGGCGACTCCGCTGGGGGACCCCGTGGAGGTGGCTGCTCTGAACCGGGCCTTCGGGCGCGGCGCGGGCCCGGGCTCCTGCCGGATAGGCTCGGTCAAGGGAAACATCGGCCATCTGGACGCGGCGGCTGGGGTGGCCGGTCTGATCAAGGCCGTCCTCATGGTCGAGCGGGGGCTTGTTCCGCCGACCTTGCACTTCCGTCAGCCTAACCCAGAAATCCCCTTCGGGTCCGGGCCCTTCCGCGTCACGGCGCAGCTTGAGCGCTGGTCAGGCGACTTTGGACCGCGGCGGGCGGGGGTGAGCTCCTTCGGGATCGGGGGGACGAACGTCCACGTGGTTCTCCAGGAGCCACCGGTCCGTGAGCGTTCCGACCGGGCTGCACGCGACGGGGACCCGCGAGACGGGGACCCTCGGTCCGAGCGGCACCCGAAGCTGGTTTTATTGTCGGCACGTACTCCCTCGGCCTTGGAGGCTGCCTCCCGGGCCCTGGCCGGATACCTGGGCTCAGCGGAGGCCCAGGAGACGCGCGTCGCCGATGTCGCTTACACGCTGGGGGCCGGCCGGCGGGCCTTCCGGTGTCGGAAGGCTGCCGTCGTCTGCGACCTCCAGGACGCGGTGACAGTGTTTGCCGGAGGCGAGCCCGCGAGAGTCCTCGTCGGGGAGGCGCCGGAAAGCGCACCGGTCGTGGCCTTCCTTTTCCCCGGGCAGGGGAGCGAGTATGCCGGGATGGGACAGGGCCTCTACGAGTGCGAGCCGGTCTTCCGCGAAGAGTTCGAGCGCTTGGCGGCGCTGTTCGAACGCCGGGGACACCGCGCCCTCGGCCGCTTCTATCCGGGCCAGACCCCTGGCGGACACACCCAGGACCGGGCACCCGGAGAACACGGCTCTGCACCACCTTCCCGCGAGCAGATCGACCCTGCGGACATCCAACCGGCGTTGTTCGCGGTCGAGTACGCCCTAGCCAGGCTGCTCGAGAACTCGGGCGTCCGGGCGCAGGCCATGTTGGGCCATAGCTTCGGGGAGTACGTGGCCGCCACTCTGGCCGGTGTGTTCGCCCTCGAGGATGCCGTCGAAGCGGTGTCGGTGCGAGCGAGACTCATGAGCTCACTGCCGCCCGGAGGCATGACGGCCGTCTACCTGCCTCGGGCCGAGGTAGAACTACTCATCGGAGAGGTCGACCCCGGAGGGTGCGCTCTGAGCTTAGCCGCAATCAACGGCCCAGACGTAGTCACGGTGTCTGGCACCGCCGATGCCCTGGAGCAGTTGGAGCAGCGGTTGGGCACACGAGGCGTGGAGTTCCGACGGTTGAGGGTCCACTCGGCGTACCACTCGCGCATGGTCGACAGGGTTGGCCCCGCCTTCGCCCGAGTTCTGGCCGGTATACGATTCCGTGAGCCTGACCGCCCGTTCATCTCCAACCTGACCGGGACATGGGTGCAGCCCGGCGAGGTGACGGACCCACAGTACTGGCTGGAGCACCTGCGTCGGCCGGTGCTTTTCGCCGACGGGGTGCGGGAGCTGGCGCGGCTGGGCGCCGGAGTGCTGGTCGAGGTCGGTCCGGGCCGGGCCCTCGGCACACTTGCTCTGCGCCAACTGGCGGGCCGTGTCACGGCGGTCTCGACACTCCGGCACCCGACGACCGTCGTCCCCGACGAGGTCTTCTGGCAGGAGGCGTTGGGGAAGTTGTGGGTGGCGGGGGTGCCTCTGGACTGGCCGAACCTCGAGCCCGAAGGATGTCGGGTTCCCTTGCCGACCTACCCGTTCGAGCGGGAACGGCACTGGGTCGAGCCCGTTCAAAGGACATCGGGGCCGGGCCCGGCGGCTTACGTTGCTGCGGCCGGTGCAGTCCTGGCGGGTGAGGCGGCGCAGGAGGCTCCGGCGGGGTCTAGACCCGTGAGTTCGCCCTACGTTGCCCCGCGGAACGAAATCGAGCGGCTGGTCGCGTCAGTCTGGGAGGAGGTGCTGGGTGTCTCCCAGGTGGGGGTCTACGACGACCTCTTCGAACTCGGCGGCCATTCCCTCCTGGCCGGAAGGATACTCACAAGGCTCAACCGGCTGCTCCCGGTACGGGTGCCACTGCGCCGTCTTTTCGAAGCTCCGACCGTGGCCGGCCTGGCTGAGGCCGTCGAGGAACTCCTACTGGCCGAACTGGAAAAGACGGGCGAACTGGAAGCTCCCGAGTCGTAAGGCTCAGACCTCCGGACAGGCTACTCGAAAGCCGCCACCGCGTAGACCTCAAGTCCAACCGGCACGACAAAGCTCACCTTCCCTCCGGCGAGGGAGAACGGCACAACCTCCGCGGGACCGCCGGGCCGGTGGAGCTTGAGGATCCGCCCCTCGAGGCTCACCCCCGGAGGCAGTGTGACCGTCACGTTGAAGGCCCCCTGGGGCTTGAAGGAGTGCCGGCCGTAGTCGTAGTCGTAGTTCACCAGGTGGACGACGAGCGAGGTGCCCTTCTTCCACGCGAGGACGCCCACCTGGGGGGGAGCGTCGGTCTCCAGGCCGACGTCCAGCCCCGACCCGCGGACCGTCCCCACGGCGGTGGCGTCCGTGACGTCCCTCATCACGCGCCCGCCCCGCGCCTGGTAGGCGCTCAGGGCGGCGGCTGCCGAGCCTGTCACCCCGTGTCGGCGAGGGACCAGCACCAGGCCGTAGCGTTGCAGCTCCTCAACGGTGACCGACCGGGGCGCGAGGTCGTCGTCACCGGTCCAGACCACCTCGTAAGGGATGTGCGCTTCGTAGAGGGCGCGTCCGATGCGGTAGAACCCGGTCGCGGTCGGGTCTTCCCAGTCGTACAGGGCCGCCCCGAGGTCATAGAGGATTGCCACGCGGGCCGTCGGCTCCGTGCCGCGGTACAGGTCGATGTGCGACCGGAGGAAGTCGGTGGTCTCCGAGATGGCCTCCGCCGGCAGGGTGAAGCTCCCGCCGCCCGCCGTGAAGGCTTCGTAGGGGAGCAGGAACGTGACACCTGCCGCCCAGGCCTCGCATAGCCAGTGCGACCAAAGGACGTTGTCTTCCGGGGAGTGCTGGGCCAGGACGAAGATGTCCGGGAACCCCACCAGGACCTTGCCCGGAGCCGCGGCCCGGCCGAGCGCGTAGGTGGGCACGCACTTTCCCTCCGGGAGACGCTCGATGGGCATCTCGAAGGGGACGAGGTCGACCAGGTCGATGAAGAGCTGCTGCACCGGGGTCAGGTTGTACAGGTTGGCGCACCACGCCAGGGCCTCACCGGCCGTCCCGGACCGTCCCCGGACATGCTCGCGGGCCGTCTCCTCGAGGTCGCGCAAGTGCTCCAGGCGGGTCTGGAACTGGAACCGGAAGAACTCCCGTCGGAGGTCGGCCCTGGGGTCCGAGGCAGCGCACTCTGCACCGACCGACCGTAGGTAGGCCGCGTAGTCGTAAGTGAACACATCCTGGATGCCCAAGCGGTTCCGGAGCTCCGCCGCACTGAACCTTGCTTTCAGGTACTGCCGGAAGCCCTCGAGGCAATACGGGCAGAAGCAGGCGATGTCCAACCTGCTGGCGTTACCGGCGGTCTCGTCGATGAGGATGGCGTCCGCCCCACCGCCGACGTTCTCACGGACGCGGCTCTCCAGGAACGCACGCCATTCCGGGTTGTTGTGGCAGGCGAGGTAGATGGGGATACCACATCCGAAGTCGACCTGGCGCCCGTGGACGTCCAGGCAGGCCGTCCTGCGGGCGAAGTCCTGGTCCACACCGAGGTTCGTGGTGCCCTGAGCCGTGGGGAAGTTCGAGACCACGATGTAGCTGTTCGCGTGCAGGGAGTCGAGGTAGAACTGGTCCCACTCGTTCCAGCCGGCGAAATAGCAGGACCAGAGGGTCCCCGTCGCCTGGACTTCCGCGAGGTAGTCCAGGGGTGGTTGGGCGAAGACCCAGATGCTCTGCCGGTCGAGCCAGTCGCGCGAGTACGCGTATCGGTACCTCAGGGTCACGCGCCGGAGCGACGGGTCCCAGCTGGCGCCGTAGCCGAAAGCTTCCGCCACGAACCTCGCCGGGAGGTAGGTCCGCCCGCCGACAAGGACGGGGGAGACGTCGATGGCCTGCTCCCGGCCGTTGACCCGGATGACGGGCCGTCCGACCGTCAACTCGACGCAGGTGGTGCCACGCGTCAGAGTAACCCGCCGGGTGCGGGCGTCCCAAGCCACCTCGGCTCCCATGGCGTCGCCGAGGTAGCGCATCGGGACGAACGCCCGTCCCCCTGAGAGGAACGCTGCGGCGTCCATCGTGACCCAGTTCCGGTCCGCCCGGTAGACGGAGGAGCCGATGTCAAAGACGATACCTCCGGCGCGCGGCTTGGAGCCTAGCGGGGAGCCGGCGGAGGCACAAGCCACCGGGACCAGGACCGAGGTCGCCAGCACCACCGTAGCCGACACCAGCACGAGGGCCAGTGCGAAGGTCGGAGACACTCCGATGCGCGGGGTCGTGGACACGACACAACGCCTCCCGGGAGGGGACTGGGCGTCCGGAGGGCAAAGGAGAGAAAGTGCGACGCCAACCGTGTTTACGCTTTCGCGGCCTCCCGCCGACCTCCTCTCCCCGCAGAAGGCAGGACACCCTTAGGGGCAGGTCAAAATCACCCCTGGGGGTGGAGAGGGGTGAGGGCGCTGGTATCCAGAGTGGGGGGTGGAGCGAGGTGAAGGAGCTGGTATCCAGAGCGAAGGAGGCCATCTCCGGCTACCTCGTCCGGACCCCTCTGGTTCCCTGCCCGGCTCTCTCCGAGGCCTTGGGTTTCCCGGTCTATCTGAAGCTCGAGAACCTCCAGGTCACGGGTGCCTTCAAGTTCCGGGGGGCCTTGAACCGCCTCCTCAACTTGCAGAGACAGGGCGTCCGCAGAGTCGTCGCGGCCTCCAGCGGAAGTCACGCCATGGGTGTCGCCTTGGCCGCGAGGATGCTGGGTCTTACGGCCACGGTGGTCATGCCCGAGTCCAGTCCGGAGCTCAAACGCCGGAAAGTGTCGGCCTACGGCGCCGAGGTGCTCGTCCTGGGTCGGAGTTTCGACGACTCGGCGCTCCTCGCGGCACGGCTCGCGGCCCAGACGGGGGCGGTCCTGGTCTCCGGCCTCGAGGACGAGGAGGTCATGGCCGGGCACGGGACCATGGGCCTCGAGATACTCGAGGACCTGCCCTCGGTCGACTTCGTCGCTGTCCCGGTGGGCGGCGGCGGGGCCATCGCCGGCCTGCTCATGGCCCTGAAGGACGGCGGCTCCCCGGAGGGCAGGGGCGTCCTGGAGGACCGGGGCGCCATGGAGGACCGGGGCGTCCGGTCGTCCGCAGTGGCCGTCTGGGGAGTCCAGGCCGCGGGTGCGCCCTCGATGAAGGCGTCCCTGGAGCGGGGTGAACCCGTCGAGATCGAGCGCGCGGCGACCCTGGCCGACGCCATCGCCGTGCGGAGGCCGGGACGCCGGGCCTTCGAAGTCGTCCGCCGTCTGGCCGACGGCGTGGTCACGGTAGACGACGAGGCCATCCTGAGGGCGATGGCAAGGCTGGCCCTGGAGGCCAAGGTCGTGGCCGAGCCGGCGAGTGCCGCTCCCCTGGCGGTCGACTGGTCGAAGGTCCTCCCGACGAGGCCGCGCGCGGCGGTGTTCATCGTCACCGGGGGCAACGTCTCGCCGGAGCTGCTCCGTCGCACCCTGGAGGACCCCTCACTCTACGACGGGGAGAGGCGAGCATGACGTTCCCAGCTTCCGGTCAAGGGTGCGGCAGCCCCAAGGGCTCCGGCCGCGAGACGGTCTTCCGGCGGGCCACGGTCATCGACGGGACGGGAGCGCCGTCCCGCCCCGGAGACGTCGTCGTCCGGGGCGACCGGGTCGTCGCCGTCACGCCGCCAGGGTCGGCCCGGGCAACACCGGACGCCACGCAGGTCGACGCCGACGGGCTCTTCGTCGCCCCCGGCTTCATTGACATCCACAGCCACAGCGACCTCTCGATCTTCCTTGAGCCGGCCGCGACGAACTACGTGGCCCAAGGCGTGACCCTTCTCGTCTCGGGGAACTGCGGCTGGAGCGCCGCCCCGTTCGACCCCGAGGACCCTGAGGCGGTGGCTTCGCTCGCCGACGACCGCCTGCGGAGCCTGGTGACCTGGCGGACGTTCACCGAGTACATGGAGGCCCTCGAGCGCCTGCCCAAAGCCGTGCACGTGGCCACGCTGGTCGGCCACTCGAGCGTGCGGGGCGCCGTCATGGGTTGGGGCGACGCTCAACCCGGCTCCGAAGAGCTCGAGAAGATGCAGGCCTTGGTCGAGGAAGCCATGCGGGCCGGGGCGTTCGGGCTCTCTACCGGCCTCATCTACGTGCCGGGGACCTTCGCCGGCACCGAAGAGATCATAGCTTTGGCGCGCGTGGCGGCAACCCACGGGGGCATCTACGCCACCCACCTCCGGAGCGAGTCCGACCGGCTCCCGGAGGCCCTCGAGGAGGCCGTCCGTGTCGGCCGCGAGTCCGGCGCGCGGGTCCAGGTCTCCCACCACAAGGCTTCCGGTCGCCGGAACTGGGGCCTGGTCAAAACGACCCTCGCCCTGATGGAGCACTGGCGTCGCTCTGGGGTTGAGGTGACTTGCGACGTCTACCCCTGCACGGCGGGGGCGACGGGCCTTGCCGCTCTGCTACCGCCGTGGACGCAGCGGGAGGGGCGCCAGGCCTGTCTGGGTCTCCTCCGCGACCGGGACGCCCGGGAGAAGGTACGGTGGGACCTGGGGCGCCCGCAGGCCGGATGGCCCAACCTCTACTACGACGCCGGGCCCGAAGGGGTGCGGGTGGCGGAGACCCGCCACCTGCCCCGACACCTCGGTCGCTCCCTCGCGGACATCGCCCGTGAGACGGGGGCGGACCCGCGCGACGTCCTCATGGACCTTCTCCTCGCTGACTTCGACCTGGGCGTGACGGTGGCCGGGATGAATGAAGAGGACGTGCGCTTTGTCCTCGGCCACCGGCTCAGCATGGTGGCCAGTGATGCGGCTGCGGTGGTGCCGGGCGAGGGTGCCCCTCATCCGCGTAGCTACCGCGCCTTCACCCGCACCCTGGCGACCTACGCCCGCGACGAGAGCCTCCTCAGCCTGGAGACGGCCGTCTATAAGATGACCGGGCTTCCGGCGTGGAAGCTGGGCCTCTGGGACCGCGGTCTTCTCCGCCCGGGGGCCAAGGCCGACCTCGTGGTTTTCGACCTCTGGGGCCTTGGGTCGCGTTCGGAGTACGGCGACCCGCACCACCTCTCGGAGGGTGTCCTCCACGTGCTCGTCGCGGGGGAGTTCGTCTGGCGCGACGGTCGTCCGACCGGCGCCCGGCCGGGGGAGGCCCTGAGGAGGCCGGGATGCTGACCGCAGCCGAGTGCCTCGAGGTCATCCGCCGGGCCTACCCGGAGCTGAAGGTCCACAGCTACACCTTCGACCGGCGGGGCCAGAACAACGATATCCTCATCGTCAACGGCGACTTGGTCTTCCGTTTCCCCCGGACCGCACGGGCCGCAAGGCAGCTCCGCGTGGAGACGGCCATCCTGTCCCGTCTCCAAGGCCGGACGACCCTCCAGGTGCCCAACCCAATCTACCTCAGCCTCGGCCCGGAGGTGCCTCCCGGGAAGGGCGCGGTGCGGACCGGCACGATTGGGACCGTCACGGCGACCGGGACCGTGGGGCCCACCACTGCCACCGGTGTCACGGCGGGGACGACTAACGGGGTCTTCGAGGGTCCTACCTGGACGAGACCGCTCCGCGGCCGCGTTGGCCCCCGCCACCGGCCGCGCCCGGTCGCCGAGCCGGACCACGCTCCCGGCCAGCGGGGCCCCGACGGACGGATGCCTTGGGAGAGGGGCCTCGGCGGTCGCCTGCCGTGGGAGCGGGAGAAGGAAGAGCGCGAGCGTCGGGGCAGTCCCGCCGGGCGCCCGCCCGGTACGCAAGGGGTCTTCGTGGGCTATCGCCGGATACCGGGTGAGCCCCTCTGGCGCGACACGCTCCTCGCCACAGTCGACCCGGGTACGGTCCAGGCGTGGGCTGACCAGCTCGGGACCTTCCTGACCGAACTCCACTCCACTCCCGTGGAAGGCAATCTGGCCCAGATGCTGCGGCCATTCAACTCCCGCTCGCGGTGGGAGGACTTCTACCGGAGGGTGCGCGAGAAGGTCTTCCCGCACATGCGGCCGGACGCGAGGACGCAGGTGAGCCGGATGCTCGAATCCTTCCTCGGGGACCCGTCCAACTTCGAGCACCCCTTCGTTCTGGTCCACGGGGACTTCGGACCGAGTAACATCCTCCTCGACCGCAAGGCGCAGCGGGTGACCGGGGTCATCGACTTCGGGAGCTCGGGCCTCGACGACCCGGCGGTGGACCTGGCGGCGCTCCTGGGGCCGTTCAGCTACGGCGAGGCCTTCCTGCGCCGCCTGGCGCGTACCTACCCGGTGACCCAGGAGCTGGTCGAGCGGGCGAAGTTCTACGCCGCCACGTTCCCGCTCCAGGACGCGGTCTACGGAATCGAGAACAACGACCCGGAGGCGTTCAAGTGGGGCATGGCGCCTTACCGGTAGCGGCCTCGTACCGGGAGAGCCGGCTCGGTGGCGGCGGGACCCGAGACTGCGACCGTGCCGCGACCGTGAGCTTAGGCGCGGGTCTCACCGGTCGTAGTGCCGGCGTGGACGGAGGAGCAGGAGGAGACCCAGGAGGGTGAGGCCGGCCGGCCAGTAGCGTGCAAATTGCGGCGGCGCCCCGAGGAAAGGCCCGAGCAGCCCCAGGAGGACGGTGCTCGCGGCAACACCCCTGAGGCCGCCGGTGATTGCCGCCACGGCCGTCCGGCGGCTCCACAGTAGGTCGACAAGACCCTTCAGGACGAGCCCGAGCCCGCCCATGGCCGGGAACAGTGTCCAGACCCACGACCAGGACCGCCAATCCCCGGTCGCCTGCTGCCAATAGAGGATTGCCCCCAGGCCGGCCAGGAAGACCGTGGGGATGGCGGAGGAGCTCGAACCCGACCCCAGCCCGGCCACGGCGACGACGACCCCGGCGAGCACGAGAACAAGAGGCCAGGAGCGCCCCGGGTCGGACCAAAGGTCCAGGCCGGGCAGCCACCTTGCGGCAAGCAGGATGAGACCCAGGATGATGAGAGCGGCCCCCAGTCCTGCGCTGTGACGGCCCTGTCGGTCCCTGGGCTCCTCGGGACGCTCCATCCCGCTCTCCTCCATCGGCTCTGAGTCCATGCGGCGCGGGGAGACCCCGGCCGAGTCGTTGCGGCGTCGGGCTAGGCCGCCCGACCGCCGCGGAGGACGACGCGCCGGACGCACATGCCGCTACTTCTGGTCAGGTAAGGCCAGATGCGGTTGAGGACCACGCCCGGCCGGCCCGAGGCCAGAGTCAGCGGGTTCTCCCGGACGACGCGCAGGTCGTCGGACGACCGCAGGTGCTCCCAGAGTTCCGCCGGGACCCGGCCTTCGTACTCCACTCTGATTTGTCCCTCGCGACGCACCATGACGGACCCTCCCTTCAGGCCGGTGTCGCCGCACCGAGGGGCGGCGGGCCGGACCTTTACTCCGCCTTCAGCCTACAGCTGTCCCCCGACTCCGGCGACGGACCCAGGGGATATCGGCGGGCTGGACGGGCGGACGGGAGAGTCCTCGGCCTCTCGGCCAGTCCAAGAAGACCGGGTCACCTGTCCTCGCCGCGGCCCACCGCACCGCGGCGGGACCCGCCGCGCCTGACCACCGTGCCGGTCCGGCACGGCACCGCCGTTAAGAGGAAGGAGTGGACTTCGGCGGTCATCACTCCGCTCAGCACGGCTGGGTCCTCCTCGGCGAGGGAGCGGGCCGCCTCTGCCGACGGTGCCTCAAGCACCACCAGGCCGAGCCCCTCTTCCGGGCACCGACCGGCCAGGACGAGGCACCCGGCCTGGGCAAGACTCCGGAGATAGACCCGGTGTTCGTCCAAGACGGCCTCTTCCTCTGGGGTGAGGTCCTTCACGGTCGCGGGGCGCTTGGGGCGGAGGAGGTAGACGAAGTGCGACCGCGTCTCTTGGGTCGCGCTCATGTCCGTGCCTCCCGGTGGGGGGCGGGGCGGCGGGGTCGTGGATGGGTGGCGGCAAGCGGCCGCCGGCTCGCCCGACCCTGTCGCGGTGTATTTCCAGGTTTCTGGCCGCGGCCGGGGAATCCTCCGGACCGGAGGTGGCCGGGATGGAGAAGAACCGGCGCGGTGGTGGACTTCGCGCCAGGGTCATCGCCATGGCAGCCAACCCGTCCGTGGACCGGGTCTGGCGTATCCCCGGGTTCCACACCGGCGGGGAGTTCCGGGTGGCCGGGGTCTGGATGGGTGCCGGGGGGAAGGGCTGCAACGTCGCCCGGGTGGCGGTCAGGCTGGCTCCTCTCATCGCCGCCGGGGTGGCGGTGGAGGTCGTGGCCACGGGCTTCTTGGCCGGGACGGCGGGGGATTTCGTCGAGCGCGAGCTCGAACGGGCCGGGGTGAGGCCGCGGTTCCTGCGACTGGCGCGGGGCGAGACGCGGACGTGCCCGACCATCCTCGACCCGGAGCAGGGTCTGGTGACGGAGATCCGGGAGCCGGGGCCCACCGTGGAACCCGGGGAGGCCGAGGCTTTCCAGAGCGGGCTCGACGCGCTCCTGGCCGAGGGAGAGGATGTGCCGAGCGTCCTGGTCCTGTCCGGGAGCCTGGCACCGGGTCTCCCCGAGGACTTCTACGGCAGCCTGGTACGTCTGGCGGCGGTACGGGGAGTCCCCACCGTTCTCGATGCCGGCGGCGCGGCCCTCCGAGGAGGAGCTGAGGCCCGGCCTTGGGCGGTGAAGGTGAACCAGGCCGAGCTCATGGGCCTACCCGGGGGCGAGCCGGCGGACGAGGCGGGCCTGGTCGGTCGGCTCAAGGCTCTTGTGGCGGGTGGGGTCGCTCTGGCTGCCGTCACGCGGGGACTTCGGGGCCTTCTGGCCTGGGACGGCCGGCGCCTGTGGCGGGGTCTGCCGCCGGAGGGTCTCAAGGTCGTGCAGCCGGTAGGCAGCGGGGACGCGGCTACCGCGGCCTTGGCCCTGGGCCTTGCCGGCTTGCTGGCACGGGGAGCCCCGCCGCCGGGAGTCGTGCCGACGGGTGGCCGACCGGCCGAGAGCCTCGGCCTTCTGGGTGCGGCCGAGGTAGAACGGTTCATCAGGGACATGGTCGCCGCGGGGGCGGCCAACGCGGCCGGCGAGGGCGTCGGCGAGACTCCTCCCGAACTCTTTGTGGAGTTCCGCGGGCGGGTGCGGGTGGAGTTCGAGGGGGCCGGAAGACTCTAGGCTATCAACGGGCCCGATCTTCCTCGAAGCGCCACAGGCACCGGCCGTCATCCGACGGCACGAGCGGGACTAGGAGGGACTGCAGGATGGCGGAGGGCAACGCAGCACCGGTCCTGTCACTCCAGGCGCGGAGCCTGCCGAAGGCTGCGCCAGGGACCGGCGGGAGGAATCGTGGCCCTTGAGAACCTGGAGGGTATGTCTTGCGACCTCTTCCAAGCGGTGTCGAGGCGGCCGACATCCCGGTCTGCCTGGACGTCGGCCACGCCGTCGCCGAGGGGCTGGACCCGGTGCGGTTACTGGATAGCCTCGGGTCGCGGGTCGCCGGCCTTCATCTCCACGACGCCGTGACCCAGGGCCCGGCTTCCCCGGGCGATGCGGAGGAGGCCGCCCACCGGTCCTTGGGCGAGGGCACCCTGGACCTCGACGCCCTCGTCCGGGCGCTCGCCGGGCGGTCCTTCCGAGGCCCGGTCATCCTCGAGGTTCTAGGGGACCAGGCACCCTCGGCGCTCCGCTGGCGCGAGGCCGTTGCCCGCCTCGGTCCCTGCGGCGGGTCGGCCTGAGGTCCGGGGCGAGGACCCTCCCCTCCCTCCGCGCGCGGTAGGCACTCCGGTAACCTTTTCCTCTCCTGACAGATAGGAATGGTACGCCGGTGTCCGGTGAGAGGGTGAGAGGGAGTTGCCGCCGGTCGGAGTGGGTCCCTGCGACCTGCCTCGGGGGGTCCTGGCTGAGGCCAAGAGGACCCAGACCTCGACCGTCCTTCCCGGGGAAGGCGGGGCGAGCCTACGGCCCGCGCAGGGCAGCCGGCTCTCGGGTGACCTCGCGGCCGTCCAGAGGGCGGGAGGGGGAGGAGCGGGGGGAGGGGAGAGCCCCTGCAGGGCCGCCGGGGCCGGTCCCGCCGAGGACGGACCCGGGCGGACGCCGGTCGTGGTCGTCCTCAGAGAGGGCGTGGTCCGCCGCCTGGAGGAGGTATTCGCCGCCACAGGGCTCGGCCCGGCCGGGGTCCGGCCCACCCGCGTCTGGCGGCGGGCCATCGAAGGGTTCGCCGCCGAGCTCACCCGCACGGAGATCGGAGCCCTTGCCGCCGACCCGTCGGTGGAGCGTATCGAGCTGGACCGCACCGTGCGCGCCCACGGACCCCGGGCGATGTACTGGGTCGGGATAGAGAAGGCCAGGGTCGACTTCCGCGTGACCGGGAACCGCGACAGCGTCCCGGCGGTCTACAGCACCCGCGACATTGTCATCGCCGTTCTCGACACCGGCATCGACACCGGCCACGTGGACCTAGCCGGGAAGGTCGTCGGTTGGCACGACGTCATCGCCGGAAGCCCCGAGCCGTACGACGACCACGGGCACGGGACCTGGACCTCCAGCATCGCCGTCGGCGCTGGCGCAGGGAAGGCCGCCTATCGCGGAGCCGCACCCGAGGCCGCCCTCGTCGGAGTGAAGGTGCTGGACGCCTCGGGTTCCGGGACCCTCTCCCAGGTCATCTCCGGTGTGGAGTGGCTCATCGAGAACAAGGACGACCTCAATATCCGGGTGGGGAACATGAGCCTGGGTGCGACGGGGTCCTCCGACGGCAGGGACGCGCTGTCGCTGGCGGTGGACCAGGCGGTGGAGGCGGGCATCGTCATGTGCGTCTCGGCGGGCAACGGCGGGCCCCAGACCTACACCATCTCCACGCCGGCGGCCTCCCGGAAGGCCGTGACCGTCGGTGCCGTCATCGACCCGTCGAGCCGGGGCTGGGCTCTGGCTCCGTTCTCCAGCCGCGGACCGACGGCTGACGGGCGCGTGAAACCCGACCTTTGCCTGCCCGGCGTGGAGATCACGGGTGCCCTTGCCGGGACCCGGGCAGCCTACGCCACGTACAGCGGGACCTCGGCTTCGGCTCCGATGGCGGCGGGACTGGCAGGCCTCATGCTCTGCGTCCGCCCTGGCCTCACCCCGGCGGAGGTGAAGGCCATCCTCGCCGCCGCGTCGAGCGTGAAGGACTTCGGGCCGCCGGGGCCGGACGTCGACTTCGGGGCCGGCATCGCCAACGGGCATGAGGACGTCCGCCGCGCCGGCGGGTTCACCCGCACCTGGAACGACGGTTTGTCCTTCATCTACCGTTCCGGGAGCCTGCCCCGAACCGGGGCTTCGAGGACCTGGACTTTCACGGTCGGCAGCACGTCGCGCCCGGTGGGCGTCACGATGGTCATCCGGGACTGGGTACCGTGGCGGGACTTCGACCTCTATCTCTACGACCCGACCGGACGGCTGGTAGCGTACTCCCTGGGCGTGGACCGCCAGGAGACCATCACCTACGCACCTAAGGCGCGCGGGCCCTACCGCCTCGTCGTGTACGCGTACGCCGGCTCGGGCTCGTACTGGCTCAACGTGAGTTACCGTTGACCGTCGTGTCGACCTCAAGCGGACGGACGGGCGACGACCCCGACACCACGGCGCGCGTGACGGCTCGCGGGGAAACCGGTCGGGGGAGGATTGAGGGGCCCAAAATTCTGCGAAGCGGAGAAGGAATTTCGCGGTGGCTCTGGAAAAGATTGGCAGTCCCCGCCGGAGGGTGTGTCGAAGGGGGGTGTGCATTGAGAGAGGGATTATGCGGCCGGATCCGGTGGGGGCCGCCACGGCCACCGGGCGGGCGCTTGCCGCCCGCCGGCAGGCACGGGTAGATGACGGGCAGGAGGGAATGACGATGCGCAGACTCCTAGGCACACTGCTGGTCCTGGTCGTTGTCTTGGGAGCGACGGTGACCGTCGCTGCCGCGGGCCAGGAGATGGTGCAGTCGAGGGTGGGCTCCGACGTCTTCATCGGCGACCGCGACGGCAACCGCCTGGCCGACGACCTCGACGCCCGGGTTAGGGGGGCGGGTGTGGCGGAGCGGATACCGGTCATCGTGAGGCTCGCCGAGGGACCGGCCACGGAGCGGCTCGCAGAGCTCACGAAGGCCGCCGGGGACTTCACCGCGACGGCGGTGTGGGATGCCGCCCTGCACGGCTTCGCAGCCGAGCTGACCCCGGCCCAGGTCCAGGCTCTCGCGCACTCTCCGCTCGTGGAGCGGATAGACCTCGACCGTGAGGTGACGGTCTGTCTCGGGACGGCCACGCTCTGGACCGGGGTACGGCAAGTCTGGGCCGACTTCGGCGTCGACGGGGACCGGGACGGCTCACCCACGAGTTACAGCAAGAACGATGTGGTGATCTGCGTCCTCGACACGGGAATAGACGCCTCCCACGTGGATCTCGACGGCGGCAAGGTCATCGGTTGGAAGGACTACGTCAACGGCCGCACCACCCCCTACGATGACCACGGCCACGGGACCCACTGCGCCAGCATCGCCGCCGGCACCGGCGAGGGTAACTCCAGCTACAAGGGCGTGGCGCCCGGGGCGGCCTTGGTCGGCGTGAAGGTCCTGAACCGGTACGGCTCGGGCTCGACGACCACGATCATCAACGGCGTGAACTGGATGATTGCCAACAAGAGTACCTACAACATCCGCATCGGGAGCATGAGCCTCGGGTCGACCGGCTCGTCGGATGGCACGGACTCCCTGTCGGTAGCCGTGAACAACGCCGTCTCCAACGGGATTATCATGTGCGTGGCTGCGGGGAACTCGGGTCCGGCCACCTACACCATCGGTTCTCCAGCGGCGGCGGCCAACGCCGTCACCGTCGGAGCGCTCTACGACCCGGGTGAGAAGGGTTGGGTCTTAGCCGAGTTCTCCAGCCGCGGGCCCACGGCCGACGGCCGGACCAAGCCGGATATCTGCACCCCGGGCCGGTACATCACCGCCGCCAAAGCCAACTCCACCAACCAGTACACGACGATGAGCGGCACCTCGATGGCTTGCCCGTTCATGGCCGGGACCATCGCTCTGATGCTCGACGCGAACTATGGCCTCACCGATAGCGGCGTGAAGAGCATCATCTACTCCGGCTCCAACCTCAAGGACTTCGGCCCGGCGGGTAAGGACATCGACTTCGGCTCGGGTATCGCCATCGCCTACAACTGCGTCAAGCAGGCAGGCGGCTACTCCGGTAGCTGGAGCGACGGTCTGACCTTCTCCTACACCGTCGGCACCCTGAGCGGCACTGGAGACTACGACGACCACTACTTCACCGTCACGGACACTTCCAAGCCTATCGGCATCACCTTCATCATCTCCTCCTGGACTTCGTCGCGGGACTTCGACATCTACCTCTACAACCCAAGCGGGACTCAGGTGGCCAAGTCAGACGGGACTAAGCGCCAGGAGCAGATTCTCTACCAACCGACCGTGACGGGCCAGTACCGGCTGCGCGTGTACTCCTACAGCGGCAGCGGCGACTATTGGTTCAACGTGAGCTGGGGCGGCTAGGCTCGAAGGGGGGCGGGAGCGGCCCGGCGGAGGCTAGCCCCGCCCCCCTCCACGATGTGGCAAGCACCTGCCTGGACTCTTTGTCTCAAGCCCTCACCGGCCAACATGCCGCACGCTCGACACATCAAGCATTTCTTATGGAGCGCGAGCGCATCTGCAGGAATTACGTTCATACCGAGGAACGTAATAGTCACCTGTCCATTAAAAGGTTCACCGGGGAGGAGGGTTGGGCGCTTACGGTATTTTCCCTTTATGGTGAACCGCGGGTGAAGCGGCAATGAAAGTACCGGATGGGCAAGGGAACAAGACACGGGAGGTAGTTGCATAATGCGCAAGTTGCTAGGCGTAGTGGCACTTCTTGCCATCCTTGTGAGCCTTGCCGTTCCCGCTTTTGCCGGCGGTAAGGCGGAGGTCGTCTCCCTGGAGGTGCCCTTCTACGGGGACCGGGACGGGAACCGCCTCGCTGACGACCTGGACGGCAAACTCGAGCGTGCCGGTAGCGCGCAGCTTCTCCCCGTGGTCGTCCGGCTGAGCGAGCGTGTTGCCGACCGTCTGGCCGACCTGGAGGGCGTTGTCGGGAAGTTCCAGATGAAGGCCCAGTGGGATGCGGCCCTGAACGGCTTCGCCGCGGACCTAACGCCCGGCCAGATTAAGGCTCTGTCCAAGTGCCCGTTCGTCGAGCGGATTGACTACGATCGCGAGTACACGATTTGCCTCGGCACGGCCACTCAGTGGGCAGGCGTGAAGCAGGCCCGGCTGGACTGGGGCGTCAACGGCGACCGTGACGGCTCCGCGACGACCTACTCCAAGAACGACGTCGTCATCTGCATCATCGACACCGGTATCTACACCGGTCACGTGGACCTCGACGGCGGCAAGGTCATCGGCTGGAAGGACTACGTGAACAGCAGGACCACCCCGTATGACGACAACGGGCACGGCACGCACTGCGCCAGCATCGCCGCGGGCACCGGTGAAGGCAACTCGTCGTATGTAGGCGTGGCCCCCGGCGCAGCCCTCGTCGGGGTCAAGGTGCTCAACTCCTCCGGTAGCGGCACCACGACCGCCATCATCAACGGCGTCAACTGGATGGTATCCAACAAGAGCACCTACGGCATCCGGATTGGTAGCATGAGCCTCGGTTCGAGTGGGTCGTCGGACGGGACCGACTCGCTCTCGGTGGCCGTCAACAACGCCGTGGACAACGGCATAATCATGGTCGTCGCGGCGGGCAACTCGGGGCCGGCCCAGTACACCATCGGCTCACCCGCTGCCGCCGCCAAGGCCATCACGGTCGGGGCTCTGGCTGACCCGGGCGAGAAGGGCTGGGGGATGGCCTCGTTCTCCAGCCGCGGCCCCACTGCCGACGGGCGCATCAAGCCCAACATCTGCGCACCGGGCTACAACATCACTGCGGCCAAGACGAACACCACGAACCAGTACGTCACCTACAGCGGTACGTCAATGGCCACCCCGTTCATCGCCGGCGTGGTCGCCCTGATGCTGGATGCCAACTACAACCTGACTGACAGCGGCGTCAAGAGCATCCTTTACTCCTCGACGAACGTCAAGGACGGCGGCCCGACGGGTCAGGATAACGACTACGGCTACGGCATCTGCAAGGCGTACGACGCGATCAAGCAGGCGGGCAGCTACAGCGGGACCTGGACCGACGGGCTGAGCTGGACGGGCTACACGCGCGACTACCTCAGCGGGACCGGGGCGTACAAGGACTACTACATCAGCGTCACCGACACGTCCAAGCCCCTGTGCATCACCTTCATCATCGAGTCCTGGAGCAGCTCGAAGGACTTCGACATCTACCTCTACAACCCGAGCGGCACCCAGGTGGCCAAGTCTGACGGTACGACGCGGCAGGAGACCATCATGTACCAGCCGACCGTCACCGGTCAGTTCAGGCTCCGGGTCACGTCCTACTCCGGCTCCGGCTACTTCTGGTTCTCGACGAGCTGGAAGTAGTGCCGTCCAGGCCCGACCGCGAACGTGGGGGCACCCCTCCAGGGGTGCCCCCACTGCCTTTGATGAGAAGTCGAGCTGAGGCCTTTCTGAGCGATTCTGAGAGAAAAAAAAGGATTCTATAAGTCACCGGCCAGTACAAGCTCCGGGTGAGTTCGAAGGCCGGCTCCGGGACTTACTGGTTCGCTACGAGCTGGCGGTAAGCGTGCGTAGGCACCGCGCCGACGGAAGGGGGCGGCCCGGGCGGGCCGCCCCCTCCCGTCTTCGGGGGCACTACCCAGGGCCTGCTAACCGGGAGGGAACGGCCCCGGCCCGCCGAAGGGCTCACCTGCGACTCGACGGAGGTGTTCCAGCGTGAAGGTCATCGGCATTGTCGGTAGCCTGCGTCCCGGAGGCAACACCGAGTACGCGTTGCGTCGCGTGCTGGGCAAGGTCCAGGCCGCGGGTCTGGAGACGGAGCTTCTGACCCTGCACGACAAGACCATCCTACCCTGCCGGGGATGTGGAGGTTGCCGGAGCAAGGGGGCTTGCGTCCAGGAGGACGACCTCGGCCCCATCCTGGATAAGATGAAGGAAGCCGACAGCATCATCGTGGGGAGCCCGGTCTATTTCTCGTCGGCCTCGCCGGCGCTGATGTCGCTGCTAGACCGCGCGGGCTATGTCCTGCGCTCGAGCGGCAGCACGTTCGCCGGGAAGGTCGGCGCCCCGGTGGTGGTCGGCCGGAGGGCGGGGCACAACTTCACCTTCGCGCAACTCCTCCTCTGGTACTTCATCAACGAGTTCGTCATCCCCGGGTCGACCTACTGGAACGTGGTCTTCGGGGGCGCGGCCGGGGCCCGCGACGCGGAGAAGGACGAGGAGGGCCTCAGGACCCTCGACCGCTTCGCGGACAACCTCGTGACGGCCCTCCGGAAGCTCCGGTCTTAGAGGCGGCTTTCCGCGAGCCGGGACTCACTCGGGCTCGCGCGTGTCGAAGTCGGGGATGTACTCGGTGGTGGCCGACTCCGGCGACTGGCGGTAGCCGCGGTCCAGGCCCAGCTCGTCGCAGAGGTCGAGCAGGGCTTCGTACTCGTTCCGCCGGACCCTCCTGGCCAGCGCCGGGTGTTCGCCGGCCCGGTGGACCGGGGTGTACTGGGCCATCAGGCTCAGGTGGGCGGTGGGGACGTTCTCGGCGAGCCAGCGCAGGAGGCGGGCCGAGTCGTCGGTGTGGCCGGGGAGGACCAGGTGCCGCACCAGGAGCCCTCGCTTCATCAGCCCCTCCTCGTCGAACTCGGCCTCGCCCACCTGGCGGGCCATCTCGAGGATGGCGGCCGAGGCGGCGTCGAAGTAGCCGGGCGCGTCCGAGTACCGCCGGGCCAGGCGGTCGTCGTGGTACCTGAGGTCGGGTAGGTAGACGTCAACGAGTCCCTCCAGGCGGCGGAGGGACTCGACGGTCTCGTAGGCGTTGGAGTTCCAGACCACGGGGATGTCGAGGCCTCGCTCCTTGGCGAGCCGCAGGGCCTCGGCCACCGGCCCGGCGTACTGGGTCGGCGAGACGAGGTTCACGTTGTGGGCCCGCCGGCGCTGCTGCAGGAGGAAGACGTCCGCGAGCCGGTCGAGGGGGCAGGGCTCGCCCACCGGGCGGGTCGAGATGTCGTAGTTCTGGCAGAAGGCGCAGCGGAGGTTGCACCCGCCGAAGAACACCGTGCCGGACCCGCGCGTGCCCGACAGGCACGGCTCCTCCCAGTAGTGGAGCGAGGCCATGGCCACCCGGGGGGTGGCCGGGCAGCCGCAGGCCCCGAGCTCGCCCGCCTCCCGGTCTACCCGGCAGCGGCGGGGGCAGAAGTCACAGCCGCGGCCCATCTCTCATGGATGCCCCCCGGTCCGCTTGGCTTCAGCCTGCATCCGCCTCCGGCGCCTCCGGTCCGTGTCCCTTCAGCCCGATGTAGATCACGTCGGGGGTGTTCCCGTCCCGCCAGGGCACGGTCACGGTCCTGACCTCGAAGCCGGCGCGAGCCATGTCCCGCGGGAGGGTCTCCGAGGGAGCCGCGCTCCAGTAGGCCGCGGCCCCGCCCGGGGCGAGGGCGTCCCAGGCCGAGACGAGTCCGTCCGGGCCGTAAAGCCGCGCGTTGGCTTCCCGGACCAGCCAGCCAGGCCCGTTGTCCGTGTCGACCAGGATGGCGTCGTAGGAGGCCGGGGCAGCGTCGCGCAGATAGGCGGCGAGGTCGCCCACGGTCACCCGGACCCTCGGGTCGGCCAGGGCTCGGGCCACCGCAGGCAGGTATGCTTGCGCCCACTCCAGGACCTTCGGCTCGATTTCGACCACGACCACCTCGTGGACGCGGGCGTCATCCAGGACCGCCCTGAGCGTGTGCCCCACTCCGAGGCCGCCCACCAGCACGCGGCGCGGCTCCCGGACGGCGGCCAGGGCTTCTCGGGCCAGCGCCCTCTCGGAGCGGCGGCAGTGTGTGGCGGTGAGGAAGACCCCGGCGGCGACAATCTCATAACCGCGGCGGCCGACGCGGACGAGGGCGAGTTCGCCCAGAACGCCCGCGCATCTCTCGACGACCCTTCTCGACGGTGCGCCCCGCCTCGGACTCATAGCTCCTTAATCTTCCCCGGTGTCCGGTCGGCCCCTGCCGGTGCCGGCCGCTCCCTCCGACGACGAGCGGGTCTGCCCGGTGTGCGGGCCTCTGGAGGGCAAGACCGTCAGGCTAGACGAGGAGTTCGCGCCCGGCATCTTCGCGCCGCCGGCGCACCCCAACTGCCGGTGCACAACCCTCGCGCCGACCGAGCTCGACGAGGTCGAGGTCAGGAAGTATCCGGGGCAGCCGAGGGACGAAAAGGGCAGGTTTGCTCCGGGCAGGCAGCCTCAGAAGCTTCCGAGTGGCGCCTACCGTGCGGGTACAATCGACCCATCCAAGGTGAAGGCCGTAGCCGACGTAGACACAGACCAGGTCGTGCTGACGCTCGAGCGGGCTCGCCACATCATGCGCAGGCACCCGGGCACCCTGGAGAAATACGGCCCGAGCGTCCCAAGCGTCCTCGCTGACCCGGATGTCATCGCTGTCAGGGAAGGCGAGGGCCGCATGGCGCACTACTTCAAGCGGAACGTACTCGGCGAAGGTCTCGACCTTGAGTTGTTGGTCTTACTGCACACCAAGCAAGACCGGCCGGGATACGTGAACAGCGTCTGGACCATGTTCGAGACGCACATGGAGCAGCGCCTCAAAGGCCTCGAGGTGGTTTACGCCCGACCCCGGAGGTAGTAGAATAGCTGTGGGCCTCGAGGTCGGAAAAGGTGCCGACACGCCCTTGTGGCTCAGAAGAGATGCAGGGAGTGCCGCCCCTGCCGAGGCCCGTTGACAGGACTAGGCACCCGCACACCGGGTGCCTTTTCGCTTGGAGGGGCCTGCATAGTGCCCGTGAAGGTCCATGTCAGGGAGGATGTCCTGTCGTGACTCCGGCGAAGGCTGTCACCGTCGACCTCCGCGAAATCAAGGCCGTGAAAATGACCTGCGGGCACTGCGGGGCTGGCGTGGAGGTGAGCCGGGGTCAGGAGATGCTTCGTCTGCGGGAAGGCCCTGGACCTCGCGGTCATGGGCGCCTGGCAGGACGTCCTGGAAGGCCAGGCCAGACTCGAGGACCAGACCGACGAACTTACCGTGACGCTGAAGGTCGAGTAGGCCGAGCAAGCAGGAATCGCTTGAAAGGGCGATTGCCGGCAGTGGCCACCCGCGCCGTCCAGATTGACGCCTGCCATCGGTGGGGCGTAGAGTACGTACCTGTCAGGCGCTCCAAGTACATCCTTCGTAGTCACTGGGGGCGGGAGCCTGGGAGAGCGAGGGTGGGGTTTGAAGCACTCTCGGTCCTTGTGGTTGGCCGTCTTCGCTCTGGTCCTCGTCGCTGGCGGTGTCGCCGCCGGGTACAAGCTGGTCCAGAGCCGAGCCCGAATCCCCCAATGGGTCGAGGTCGGAACGAGGCCGCTCCAGGCTATGATTGGAGCGGACGGCCAGACGTTCGTGGTCCCCGCCTGGGAACCCGGAATTCCGCCCGAGCCTTCGCAGTTGGGCGCCGTCCAGCGGCTGGGCCGGGCCGGGCTGGAGGCGGCCGACCCGTCCGTCGCCTACAAGTGGTTGACCGGCAGCGCCGGTGAACGGACGATCCTAGTCCAGAGAGCCGCCGGCCATCCGCCCCGTTGTCTCGGAGTCGTCTAGGCCGCCGCCGGACCCGAGAGCTGGAGCCTGTCCGCGGCGGGGGAGGCTCTCGCCTACACGGACAGACGGAGCGACAGCCTGTATGTGTATGACTGCGTCACCGACAGCACGGTCACATACCCTGTGGGCAATCCTGAAGCGTACCTGGCGGCGGCCCGCTTGCAGGCTCCCGAGGGCTGGAGCTGCCGATGGGTCAGTAACCCGTCCTGGCTCGTCGGCGGGCCGGGAATAGTCATCGCGTTAAACCGGTACGAGCGATGTTGCCAACGGGCTCAGCCTCTGGCTCGCTTCCCCAGACCGGGAGCCGAGGCCTCTCTGGCTCGCCTCCGCCTTCGGCTCCGGAAGCCATCTCGTCTACCTCGGCCGGTCCGAAGCCGGGTACCTCGTCTACGAGGCCCGGAGCTACCGAGTCATGGCCTCGCCGACTCTCGGCGGCGACCTCGCGGTGCTCGCCGAGAACGTTTCCCCGGTCTCGTTGTCGGCGGACGGGCGGTGGCTCGCCTTCCAGCGGCTGGACAACGGAGTCATCGCCCCGCGGCTCACGCTCCTCGACCTGGCGGCGGCTCCCCCGTCAAGCTACGACATCGATTCGGCGACTACCGCTTCAATGACGTTCTCGTCTGGAACCCGGCCGGCACGCGCCTGGCGTTCCTGGCGCCGGACCCAGCCGATCCGGCCGCGGGCGCACAGCTCGTCGTGGTGGACCTTTCGGGTCCGGTTCCCGCGACGTCCCTCCACGGACAACCGGGCGGCCTCAACCGGCTTTTCCCGCCCAGCTGGGCTGACGAGAATAGAGTGTTGGTCACGGGTTCGGACGGACGGGCCTGGATCATCACGGTGACCGAGGGGAGCGGCTAATGACGGCCCTGGTTGGAGCCAGCCGCCCCGACCGCCAGCCCTCCCACAACTACGCTCGGGACGCTAGACCGCCACTTGTCCGGTTAGCCTTAGCGGTTCTTGTCGGCCCTTTTGACGCGGGGTGCTTCACCGAGAAGCCGGCCCCGGCAAGCGAGCTGCCCCCGCCGGACTATTGGTACGGGACCGAGAGGTTGGTGACGGCGGCCAGCCCAGTGTACATCATTGGACTCGATTGGCCACGGGTCCAGGGGATCCTCGAGGTCGAGACCGCCCGCCTCCCGGCACCCGCTGCTATCTCACCAAACGACATCCCGAGCTACAGCGAGACGGAAGACGCTCCGCGGCAAGGTCATCATTCTCTACAGCACCTATGGCGAAGCCAAGGCGACAGCGATTTACGTCGGAACGCCTGACGAGAAGTGGTATGGTGCTCGCCGCGCGGGAAGCTGCGACGAACTCATGGCCTGGTCCACCTACTTCAGAGCCTGGGCCAGTAGTGTGGTAGGTCCACCCTGAGCCGGCCGGGTAAGAAGGCCTCCTTGTGGCGCAGCTGCTTGTCCGGTTAGCCTTAGCGGCTCCCGAACTCGAGCCGCCCGAGCCTGCATGCCTTCTCACCTCCCGCACGCCCGCCTATGTGGCGGGCGTTTTCATTCGGGGCGAGACCGTTGGACCACGTGGCGCGGCGAGGTCCGGGCCGTTAAGTCCGACTCCGAGAACGGCTATGCCCTGGAGGAGGCATGCTTCGGGTAGCGAACTGACCGCGCCAGGAGGCGGCGGATTTGTCCGGTAGCGGCTACGACATATCATCAGACGCGACAGTCATCAAACTCCATGGCACCGCCGCGGTCCTTCCCGGCGGTCACCTGGCGATAGGTGGGGTTGACGTCGTCGAGTTGGCCCGCGAGTTCGGGACCCCCCTGTGGGTCCTGGACGAGGCACACTTCCGCGAGAACTGCCGGGCCTTCCGGCGGGCCTTCTGCCCGGAGAGGTTCCCGGCCGGGGCGGAAGTGGTCTACGCGGGCAAGGCGCTCCTCACCCGGGCCGTCTGCCGCCTGGTGGCGCTGGAGGGGCTCTCCCTGGACGTGGTCTCCGGAGGGGAGCTCTGGACCGCCCTCGGGGCGGGGGTACCCCCTGACCGCATCTATTTCCACGGTAACAACAAGACCGAGGAGGAACTCAAGCTCGCCCTCCGGGCGGGGGTGGGCCGGGTGGTGGTCGACAGTCTGGACGAACTCGAGCTCCTCACGGCACTTGCCGAGCAGGCCGGCGCGGGGCGCCCTGGAGGTAACCGCCGAGTGGGAGTCCTCCTCCGGGTGACGCCGGGTGTGGAGGTGGCGACCCATGACCACATCCGCACCGGCCAGGTGGGGAGCAAGTTCGGGCTGGACCTCGGGAGCGAGCAGGCGCTCGAGGCGGTTCGCCGCTGCCTCGACCAGCCGGGCCTGGAGCTGCGCGGCCTGCATTGTCATCTCGGCTCTCAGGTCCGCGAAGTCCACCCGTACGCCGAGGCGGCCGAGGTGCTCCTGGAGCTTGCGGCCGCCAGCCGTGAAGCCACGGGCTGGACCCCCGACGAGCTCAGCCTCGGGGGCGGCTTCGCCGTCAGGTACCGAGTTGCCGATGAGCCGGTGCCGGCGGTCGAGGACTACGCCGAGGCCATCGCGCGCGTGGTCACCCGCGTGGCGGCCCAGCTGCGCCTTCCGGTCCCCAAGGTGTTGGTCGAGCCCGGGCGCGCTATCGCCGCCACGGCCGGCTGGACGCTCTACACGGTCGGGGTGGTCAAGGAGGTCCCGGGGATTGCTACCTACGTTGCCGTGGACGGCGGCATGGCCGACAACCCGCGCCCGGCCCTCTACGGCGCCCGGTACGAGGCCGCGCTCGCCTCGCGGGTCTCAAGTCCGCCCGACGGTGTCTTCACCGTGGTGGGGCGCTGCTGCGAGACAGGAGACATCCTGGTCCGCGACGTGTCGCTCCCGAAACCGGTGCGGGGCGACGTCTTGGTCGTGAGCTGCACCGGGGCCTACAACTTTAGCATGGCCTCCAACTACAACCGGCTGCCCCGCCCGGCGATGGTGCTGGTGTGCGACGGGCGGGCCGAACTGGTCGTCAGGCGCCAGACCTACGCCGACCTCGACGCCTTCGAGGAGTTGCCTGACCGCCTGAAAGGCCTGGAAGATCCCTAGTCGTGCCCGGCGACCACCACTATCTCCGGCCACGGCGGGCCGGCGAAGATGAGACGGTCCGGGGATGGAGCGGCCAGATAGACCAGGCGCCCCACGGCACCGACCAGGAGGCTGAGGGCCTCCTCGGGGACGCGGTGCTCGCCGAAGCCGCCGAGGAGCACCGTCGTCGGGAGACCGCGCCCGCCCGGATGAGGTCCGTCCGGGGCGACGAGGGACCAGAGGCCGTCGAAATCCAGCCCACCGCAGATGAGCCCCGCTGCCCTGTAGCCGGCGAGGAGTGGGAGAGCCTGCGGCAGGACGTACGAATCGGCCAGGACGACCTTCCCTTGGACCTCGGGGCCGAGGCGGTGCCGGAGCCCGGCCTCGGTGTCGAGTTCACCCGCCCGGTGGAGGGGGGCGGCGACCGGGTGGCCGAAGCCGAAGTATCCCTGAAGGTGCCAGCCGGTGACCTCGAGCCCGACCTCCCCGGGGTTCACGTCGGTCACCCTGCCTGGGACCAGGGCGGTGACACCCCGTTCGGTCCCGGCCAGGACGAGCGAGGTGCGCCTCGACCCGACGCTCTCGACCACGCCGTCCACCGGCGAGACCAGCTCCCGCAAAGCGAGCCCGAAGAGTTCCTCGGCCACCGCGACGGTCTCGCCCGCCTTGACCGGGTCGCCCGGCCCTTTCAGGAGCTCGAAGTTGACGGCCGGGGGCAGGCGCAGGACACGCCGGCTGAGGTGCCCATGGGCGAGCGGGGTCTCCGCCCGGACGGTATCGCCGGGCGCGACGCACACGGTCGCCCCGGCGGGCACGGGACGCCGGACGACGAGCGGGCCGGCCGTGGCAGGGGCCGGCCGGACGCCGAAGAGCGCCGGACGCGGGAGGTCCAAGGCGGGGTCCACGCCGGAGTCCACGCCGAAGGCGGCGAGGAGCTCCCTGGTCTTGGCCACGCGGAGGACGGGGTCATCCGGCAAGACCAGCGGCCGGCCGAGCCCGTCGAGGATAACGCCGGCGGGGCTTCCGGGCACCTCGCCGTCCCACGGCCGCCCCGGTCCCTTCCCGAAGTCGAGGCGCCTCGAACATGGCTCCACCCGGAGGCGGGCGGTCTCGCCGGGAGGCAGGGGCAGCGTGGCCACCCGGCCGGGGAACAGGCGGCGGTGGACGGTCCCCCGGGCGCCTTTAACACTCACGACCGCCCAGGGCCGGTCCTCGCCGCGCCGCCAGTCCCGGCGGGCCAGGAGCGGGCTCACGACGACCGCCGCGAGCGGCGGGAGGCCGGGCTCGTCGCGGAGGAGTCCGGCCTGCCGGCCCGCCTCCTCGATGAGGAGGTGGCCCGAGAGGTCGACGGCGACGAGGGTGACACCGCCCGGTTCGAGGCCCCGGACGAGTGCCGAGGCGGCCAGGCCGGAGTCCCCGAGGCGACGGAGACCGCTACCCGTACCGATGAGGAGGCGGGCCCGCGCGGGGTGCGCGTCCTTCCCGTAGACCCGCGACCACTCCGCTCCCAGCCGGCGGAGTGTCTCCACCACGAGCGAGGCGGCCGGGTGGGCGAGCTCGGACGGAAGGCCGGCCTCGTCCCCGCCGGAGCTAAGACCGGTCGCGGCCAGGTTGGCCGCGTCGGTCGGGTGGATGTCGGCGGGGAGGTTCCGCGCCAACGCCGCGCCTGTGGGCATCCAGCCCTCGGCGGGCAGGCTGCCCTGCGGGCCGCGGCTGGGCCGGGCGAGGTCCAGCGTGCCGGTACCGGTGAGGCCCACCGAACCGGCCTCGACGCGGTCGCCCTGCGCGACGAAAGCGGCTGTCCACTCCGGTTCCACCAGGACCAGGGCCACTTCGAGGCCGAGGCGCCGCGCCAGGCGGCACGCGGCCCGCGCCGCCACCATCCCGAGCGGGAAGACGCGGGTGTCGCCGGCCACGGGAAGGGGTAGCCTCGGGGCCAGCCGCGAGGCGAGGGTCTGCCGGACGATACCCTCCAGGGCCCGTTCGAGCCCGTCCCGGGTCACGGCGTGGTAGGTGCACCCCGGTGCCGTGGCCAGGGGCTGGTGGGAAGGAGCGGCGGGGCCGCAGTAGAGGATGTGCAGCGGGCGGGCCTGCCTCGCTTCGGAGACGTACCTCAGGATGGACCTCAGCCTGTCGCCGGCGGCCGGCCTCACGAGGAGCAGCACGTCGGGGTCCTGGCGGGCCAGCTCGTGCAGGAAGAGGTCCGGGGCGACCGTCTCGGAGGGCACCGGTCCGGCCGGAGCTGCCCCCACACGCAGGAGCAGGCCGGCGAGGTCGCGCACCAGGGCGCGGTCCAGGCTGACCCTGGCGTCCAGGGTCACCCGGACCGCCGGGAAGAACCCGTCACCGGGGGAGGTCGTCATCGGTCCACCCCCTAAGGAGTTGTCTTCGCCTGATGAGGTAAATCCTCGACCCGGAGGACAGTTGGCCGGCGGTGGCCACCGAGGTGAGGGCTAGCGGGTAGCTCGCCCCGAGGGCGACCACGGCCGCCGTCCACAGGACGCTGGTCAAGAAGGGGCTCCACAGAGCGGTGCCTGACGCCGCCGCCTGCCCGTCGAGGACGAGCCGCGTCGCGACGAGCCGATAGACGGGCGCGGCCACGGCGTCCGCGGTGACCAGGATGACGGCGAGCTCGGTGGCCAGGACCCTCAGGATACTGGCTCCGTCCATCCCTACCATCTTGTAGACCGTGACCTCCCGCCTGCGCTCGATGAAAGCCACGAGGAGGACGACCAGGACGACCACGCCGGCGAGCGACACCCCCGTTTCCGCGACGGCGGCCTTGGCGCCGTAGGCCGCTCGGGCCAAGAGCTCCATGCTCTCGACCGGGTCGGCGTAGGTTACGACCTCGACGGACGCCGGGTCGCGGCCGGACAGGAGCCGCCCTACCGCGCCCTCGTCCAGACGGACCACGAAGAAGTTGACCTCGTCCCCCTGCTCCGGGGTGGCCGCCGAGACCAAGGCCGACTCGTGGAACGGTCCCGACCCGCGGGGAATGTAGATGCCGGTGACGGTGAAGGTCGCCGGGGCACCCCCCGCCACGGGTAGGAGCTCGAGTCTGCTCCCGACCTTGAGGCCTGCCTCGGACGCCAGGGGCGCCGGCACGGCCACCTCGTCGGGTGCCGCAGGATAGCGTCCCTCGATTCCCTTGGCGAGGGCGGAGGGCGGGCACTGGACCTTCGCGGACGCTCGGGAGTCCCGGTAGAGGGGGCCGGGTCGGAGGACCGTCACGAGCCCTCCGGGGCCCCAGTACCGCTCGGCCAGGGCGTTCCAGAAACCCTGCTGCGCGAGATACGTCCGCCCGAGGGTGCGGGTGAAGTAGGGCTGGATGGCCTTGGCGTTGTACGACACACCGGGGAAGAAGATGGTGCAGTTCGTAGCCCCGAGGAGAGCCTCGCCCTCCACGGCGGCGGTGGCCTTGTGGCAGAGGCCCTGGACGGCGAGGGCGGCCGTGGACCTGCCGACGATGGCGGCGGTGAGGAGAAGGAAGAGGACCGCCGTCCTACCCGGTGACCTCAGGGTGTTGCGCGACGCTAGGCTGCTTACGGTCCGGGACCTACTCATCTCCCCGCATGGCCTCCGCGACGGTGATTCTCAGGGACCGAGCCATCGGGACCAGGGCGGCCAGGGCCGAGGTCCCCAGGGTGGCCGCCGCGACCAAGCCGAGGTCGCGGAGCACGTCGCGCGCAAGGGTCCCGGCTGCGGCGGTGTTGGCCAGCCGCACGGGCAGCACCGCGGCCTCGCCGGCGGCGAACCCGGCGGCCAGACCCAGACTTCCCAGAGTCAAGAGCTCGACCATGACCATCAGAGCGACCTCCCAGGAGCGGAGACCGACGGCCTTGAGGACGGCGAACTCGGTCCGGCGGCTTAAGACCACCAGGGTGGCGTTGCCCGCGGCGGCGATGCCCGCGAAGGCGAAGAGGGTCAGCCCGAAGAGCCCCTGCTTGGCTGCCGGGACCACCGGCTGAGAGGAGAGGAAGGGCCGGCGCCGCTGCGGACACACGTAGGTCTTTTCCGGGAGCCCGTGCGCGTTGGCGAAGGCCGCCTCCTCGGCGACGCTCACCGCGGAGAGGCCCGGGACGGACTGCCGGACCTCCTCGACGACCCTCTCGACCTTGAGTTGGTTCTCCACCCGAAGGACCAACGCTCCCGCGGGCTCCAGACCCCCGGGCGGGAGACCCATGAGCCCGAGGACCCGTTCGAGGGCCGGACGGGGCATCAGGATCTCCGGTGCTTCCAGATAGAGCTGCTCGTAAATGACCGTGTCGCCCTGCACCCAGGCGTGGACCCTGGAGGCCACGTCGTAGACCCCGACCAGGTTCACCTCGACCTCGACCGGGTGGGCGAAATCGTAGTGGGCGCGGCCGTCGGGAGCGGTGACGATGCGCGGCAGGGTGAGTCGCACCTTCTGACCCTCGGAGCCCAGGAGCACAGTGGTGGTGCCCAAGTCCTGACGGCCGATGAGGGCCCGCCGGTTGACGACGGCTACGAGGCGGCCGGCATCGTCCTCCCGCAAAAAGCGGCTTCCGGCCTGGCTCGGCGTGTACACTCCGCCGTGCCACGTTGCCACCTCGCCGAAGGTCTGTCCGGCTGCCCGCGAGACCGTCACGGTCGGCGGTGGGTCCCGCTGCGGTTCGGCCAGGCCGAGCTCGCCAGCCTGCTCGGGGCTCGTGCCCTCCAGGAGGTTCGGGGGGCAGGCGCGGAGGAAGAACCCGTCCAGCGGGAGCGCCACGGTCTTCCCGCCTCTCCCGGCCGCCCGGACCTCCCCCCGTATGACCGGCACGCAGGTGTAGGGGACGACCGCCGTCACTCCGTCCACCAGCTCCAGGGCCTCGAGGGTCTCGGCCATGTCGGCAGGCGTGTCGAACATCGAGTACTTCGGGGCGCCGTCCGGGTCAGGAGTAAGGTAGCCCCGGGAGTAGAAATCCGGGTGGAAGTAGTAAAGTGGGCTACCGAACGACGGTCTGAGCCGGACGAGACGGACGCCGCCGCTCTCGGCCGCGACCGAGATGTCGCCCTCGGTCGGCCAGACCCACTGCGGGTAGACCAGGATGTCGCCGCCGAGGTAGGAGCGGTACTCCCAGGCCCGCTGGGGCGTGTGTCCCTCGGAGGCGGTGATGGAGCTCGTGGCCAGGAAGGCAGCGACGGCCATGGCCACCACCGTGAGGAGGCTGCGTCCGGAGTTCCTCAAGGCGTTGACCAAGCCCAACTGGACGAGTGGCATCATGCGGCGGCGCCTCCCGGGCGTTCTCCGACCACCCGTCCGTCCGCGATGAGGATGACGCGGTCGGCGACCTCCGCCAGCGTGGGGTCGTGGGTGACCACGACGGTCGTCTGGTGGAGCTCGCGGCCCAGCTCGACCAGGAGCGAGCGCAGCTCGCGGGCGGTGCGGGAGTCGAGGTTGGCGGTGGGCTCGTCGGCCAAGAGGACCTTCGGGTCGTTGGCAAGCGCTCTGGCGATGGCCACCCTCTGCTGTTCGCCTCCGGAGAGCTGGGCGGGGCGGTGGCGCTGGCGTTGGTCCAGCCCGACGCGTGCGAGGAGCTCCCGGGCGTGCTTGAAGGCGAAGCCGTCCGGCGCGCCGGTGAGACGGATGGGCAGGGCGACGTTCTCCAGGGCCGTGAGGCCGGGGAGGAGGTTGAAGGACTGGTAGACCATCCCTACCTTCTGCAAGCGCACCGCCGCCAGGGCCGACTCGGACAAGGCCCCCAGACGCTGACCGTCTAGGAAGACCTCCCCGCTGGTCGGTCGGTCCAGTCCGGCGAGAAGCCCGAGCAGGGTGCTCTTACCGCTCCCCGAGGGGCCCATGACCACGACGAACTGGCCTTCCTCGATCTCCAGGCTGACGTTGCTGACGGCGTAGACGGCCGTACCCATCCAGTAGACCTTGTTCAGGCGCTCGGCCTTGAGGATGGACCGCCGTCGGGTCGAGAGTGACGTGTTCTCCAAGCTGGTCATCCCCATAGGTGCGGTGTGGCCCACAACTTCCGGCACGGAGGCGCGTATCCTGGCAGCGGAGCTGGAGCGCGCCTTGCCGGACGAGACTCCCCAGGCCCCCGTACCCGCCGGACCACCGTCGCCGTTCAGCGTTCCCCGGGTCGTCCCCAAGCCTTGGGGGCGGGAGGTGTGGTGGGCCGAGTCCCCCTCCTACCTCGGTAAGACTTTGGAGGTCCGAGCGGGCCACCGTTTGAGCCTGCAGTATCACCGGGTGAAACTCGAGACCCTTTATTTCGTCCGGGGGGAAGGTCTCCTTGTCTTGGGAGAGGCTGACCATCCCATCATCCCCGGGACCTCGGTGACCATCCCTCCCGGAGTGCCGCACCGCCTCGTGGCGGACACCGACCTCGTCGTCCTGGAGGTCTCGACGGCCCACCCCGACGACGTCGTCCGTCTGGAGGACGCCTACGGACGGGTCACCCCACCAAAAGCTTCCGGAGGAAGTCCGCCGCCCTCGGCGGGATGAGGGCCGGCTCGCGGCCGGCGAGACCCCCGGCCAGGAGACGGGCGAGGATGGCCACTTTCAAGGCTTCCTCCAGGGCCAGCGCCGTGTTCACCGCCTGCCTCAGGTCGGCCCCGACGGTGACCAGGCCGTGGTTACGGAGCAGGACGGCCGGGCTCCGCGCCAAGGCCTCGGCAGTGGAGGTGGCGAGCTCGCTCGACCCGGGCGGAGCGAAGGGAACGGTCCGGATGTCCGTGAACCGCACCGCGTCGATGGTCAAGGGGGGTACCGGCTCGTCATAGAGGCTCCAGACCGACGCCAGCGGGGCATGGGTGTGGACGACGGCCTCCACGTCGGCCCGGGCGGCGTAGATGGCGAGGTGCATCCCGGTCTCGATGGAAGGTCGTAGCCGGGACGTGTCGCCCGTGCCGGACTCGCGCATAGTCGCGGGGGCCGCGGCCCCGCCGGGTCCCACGCCCGGGATGGGGCCCGGCCAGCCCGGCGTCTCGACGACGCGGCCGCTCAAGTCCACCTCGAGGATGTGCTCCGGGCCGAGCGCCCCTTTGTAGACCTGGCTCGCCGTGATGAGGATGTGGTCGCCGTCCGGGCATCTGACACTGAGGTTGCCTCCGGTAGGCGTCACTAGGCCATGGTCGTAAAGCTCGTTCACGGCGCGGACTAGGGCTGCCTTGAGCTCCACAAAGCGGGCGTGCGGCTGGGTCATGTGTCCTCCGAACCGGTCCGGGTTTTGGCTCTTGGTTCGGTGCCCGGCCGGGGGAACCCTTCGGGAAGGGCCTTTTCGCCAAAGGAAATCCCCCTCGCGCTGCGAATACGCCCATCGTCGGTCCCGCTCCGGCGCGCGCGTCGGGCGACCTCGGCGCGGGGCTGGTTTTTGTGTGGGTCCCAAGTCGCGTGGGAGGTGACTTGCCGGAGGCAACGCAGGAAACGTCTATCTGGTGGTGGCCAAACCTACGCCTGACCGGCAGGACTCCTCGGCCTGTCAGGGCGGAAAGCAGGAGGAAGCTCAAGAGTGACTCTCGTACCGTTGATCTGGATCGCGGGCGCGCTGGCAGCGGCGACCGTTGTCTACCTCATCTGGGACGTGGTCCGGCAGGACAAGGGCACTCCCCGGATGCAGGAGATCGCCGCCGCCATCCGGGAGGGAGCCTTCGCCTTCCTCTCCCGGCAGTACCGGACCATCGCCGTGCTGGCCGTGGTCGCTGCCCTGCTCCTCGCCTTCTTCGCCGCCAAGCCGGGCGAGCGGGTCTACCTCGCGGTGGCCTTCCTCTCCGGAGCGGCCTTGTCGGCCCTGTCCGGCTACATCGGTATGGCCACGGCCGTGACGGCCAATCTCCGGGCGGCCGCCGGGGCACAGCACAGCCTCGACCGTGCCCTCCGCATCTCCTTCCGGGGCGGGTCGGTGACCGGCCTGGCCGTGACGGCCCTGAGCCTCCTCGGGGTGGCGACACTCTTCTACGCCTTCGGCGGGGCGACGGACCCGGCCCGGGCCCCCTTACTCATCGTCGGCTTCGGTTTCGGGGCGAGCTTCGTGGCCCTCTTCGCCCAGCTGGGCGGCGGCATCTACACCAAGGCTGCCGACGTGGGGGCCGACCTCGTCGGTAAGGTCGAGGCCGGCATCCCCGAGGACGACCCCCGTAACCCGGCCGTTGTGGCCGACCTCGTCGGGGACAACGTCGGGGACTGTGCCGGCCGTGGGGCGGACCTGTTCGAGTCCACGGCCGCCGAGAACATCGGGGCCATGATCCTCGGCATCGCGCTCCTCCCGGCCTTCGGCGTCCAGGGTATCCTCTTCCCGCTCGTCGCCCGCGCCGTGGGCATCATCGCCTCCATCGTCGGCATCCTCACCGTTAGGGTGAGGCGTGAGGACGAACCCCCGATGAACGCCCTGTCTCGCGGGTACATCATCACCGCGGTCCTGGTGGCCGTGGGTCTTTACTTCGTCTGCCGTGAGATGCTGGCCGGCCCGGCGGGGCAGGTCAAGTACATCTACCTCTACCTCGCGGCCATGACGGGCCTGGTCCTGAGCATCCTGTTCGTTTACATAACCCAGTACTACACCGAGTACCGCTACCGCCCCGTGAAGGAGATAGCCAAGGCGTCCGTGACCGGCCCGGCGACGAACATCATCGCCGGCGTGTCCGTTGGCTTCGAGGCCGTCGCCGTGCCGACCCTGGTCATGTCGGCAGCCATCCTCGCGGCCTACCGGCTTGGCCAGGCCGCCCTGCCCAACGGCGGCCTCTACGGTACGGCCGTGGCCACCATGGGTATGCTGGCCACCGTGGCCTACATCCTGGCCATGGACACCTATGGTCCCATCACCGACAACGCCGGGGGCATCATCGAGATGTCCGGGGCCCCTGAGGAGGTCCGGGCCCGGACCGACCGGCTCGACGCCAGCGGCAACACCACCAAGGCCCTCACCAAGGGCTACGCCGTGGGCTCGGCGGCCCTGGCGGCGTTCCTCCTCTTCTCGGCCTACACGGACGAGGTCCAGATCCTGATGCGGGACCTCTTCGGCCGGCCCGTCGGGGCCTTCCCGGTGGACATCGGCAAGCCCGAGGTGTTCATCGGGGCGTTCATCGGCGCGATGCTGGTCTTCCTCTTCAGCTCCACGGCCATCAGGGCCGTCGGCCAAGCGGCGCAGGTGGTCATCCAGGAGGTCCGGCGGCAGTTCAAGGAGCTGCCCGGTATCATGGAGGGCACGCAGAAGCCCCAGTACGGCCGGTGCGTGGACATCGTCACCCGCGGTGCCCTCAGGGCCATGGTCCTGCCCGGCCTCATCGTCGTCGTGACCCCGGTCCTGGTCGGCCTCATCCTGAAGGCCGAGGCCGCCGCGGCCTTCCTGATGATCGGCACCATCGTCGGGGTCATCGTGGCCCTGTTCCTGAACACCGGCGGCGGGGCCTGGGACAACGCCAAGAAGTACATCGAGGCCGGCAACTACGGCGGCAAGCGCTCCGACCCGCACAAGGCGGCCGTGGTCGGGGACACGGTCGGCGACCCCTTCAAGGACACCGCCGGCCCGTCGCTGCACGTCCTGGTGAAG